>Ga0214921_10001101_pt1 | contig 46892 bp, 33 predicted proteins | sample LL1505_MetaG_FD_177992 | JGI IMG/M metagenome (GOLD analysis project Ga0214921, IMG submission 177992) | Freshwater microbial communities from Lake Lanier, Atlanta, Georgia, United States - LL-1505 | ecosystem: Environmental > Aquatic > Freshwater > Lake | place: USA: Georgia | collected... | reverse complement strand
AGGGTGGTGCGGAAACTGCCTCTTTTGATGATGAAGACGAAACCCCGCGTCCCCAGACGCGCAAGCCTGTGGCTGCTCCTGCTCCCAAGAAGGAGCAGAAGCGTGTGGTGGAGTCTAGTGATGACTCGGAGGACGCGCTGTCGTACTTTGAGAAGTTGGCAGGCGACGAGTAATCGCTCACCTTCACGGCACGAAAAGGGCACGCTTCGGCGTGCCTTTTTCTTTTTATATTGTGCCACGCTCCATAGATTTCAGAGTAGCCTCGTTATTTCTCACTCTTAAATCATCATTATAGTTGTTTACAACTGTATTGTTTTGATTGTACATATTTGCTGTTGCTGTTTTTTGTTGATTAACAAATGCTGCTTGTGCTTGAGACTGCTTTGCCGCGTAATCTCGTAGTTCTTCTGTGCCACGGCGATTCATTTCCATAGCATTTGCCTGTTGACCAGTAGGAGTTGCTGCTGTTGGTGTTGGTGAAATTGTTCCTGTTGTTGGCTGTGTGGTTTCTGCTGAAGGACTTGTTCCTTCTACCTTGATGGAATCTCCTATCAATGGAATAGATGAAACAAAATCGTAGATTCCTTTAGGCCCAATAAGATCGGCTATCTGATTTCCAACCCATTCGCCACCCATTGCTCCTGCCACACCACCCAAAACAGTTCCTATTGGCCCTATTGCTGTTCCTAATCCACCTCCGATTATTCCACCAACAGCAGATCCAAAACGCTTTGAAATTTCTGCTCCTATTGCTTCTTTCTTTTGTTCTGGAGACAGATTTGGATCGTTTTTTAAACTGTAAATATTGAATGCGCCTATTACGCCTTCAATTGCAGAAGTAATTGGGCCAAGAGACTTCATCCCGCCCAAAATTTTGCCCATGTTTCCTTTTAAGAACGCACCGGGATTAGCAACGGCTTCTGCTATTGCTGCGGCTTCACTGGCTGCTGCTTTTCCTGCTTCTACTACTGCACTTCCGGCAGATTTAGCACCTTCCCATCCTTTGGATGCCATATTCTTCGTGCCTTCCCATGCACTCTTCCACCACGACTTGTTTTCTGCAACTGTTTCAGCAGCACCAACTGCACCCTTTGCAGCAGTGCCAGCCGAACTTTCGGCTGCTTGTCCACCAAATCCAAGCATGGATTTAGTACCTGTCCATGCTTTTGATGCTAAATTTTTAGTGCCTTGCCATGCTTTTTTCAGTCCGAAATCGGTTGCTTTATCACTTGCCCAATCGGTTGCTTGTGATAATAATCCCGGTTGTGATTCTGCTGCTTCTGCTGCTGTTCCACTTCCACCCATTCCAAACATGCTAGCCAAACTAGCAAGCAGACTTCCACCACCCATTAAACCAGAAAGAGTTTTTCCTAATCCACCGAATAGTCCTTTTTGCTTTTCGTCGCCTTTGGCAACTGCTGCAATAGTCTTTATTTCTTTTTCTTTTTCTTTTAGTGCGTCCGTTCCTGATTTTTTAGTAACTATTTGTTCTTTAATGGCACGAACATCAGCAGCAATCTGACCAAGCGTACTGGATTGTCCTGTGGCAAATCCTGCAAGTCTACCACCAGCCGCACCTCCAACCATATTTCCTACTGTGCTTGCACCTCTGAATGGTGGTGTTGGCATTGTGCCTGCTCCCCCCATTCCTCTTCCCATTAGGATTCGTTCTAGTTCGTTGGTTTTGCTGCCTGCTTGAGAAATGCTTTCGATTCGTCTTCCAGCATAGGCTTCAAGTTCTTCCCTACCCGTTCTTTTTTCTTGTAGAAAGTCTCCCAGCAACCCACCAACCAATGGAATTTGACGAACAATTCCTTCTGGTGCTGCTTTTAGTTTTTCGGTCAATCTTTCTTTGACAAAAGCAGAAAAACCAGTTTTTTGTTTTAGTACCGATTCAACAGGCTTGATTATTTCTGCTATCTTTTTTGTTATTTCAGATTTTTCACCAGTGGTTTTTTCCGCTGTCTCGCGGATAAATTTTAGTTTGTTGTGGATGTCTACTTGTTCTTTTCTGTCTTTGGAGCGAACTGCTCTTTCTGATAGTGCAAGAGCAGACTCAATAATCGCAAAATTAGCAGAATTATTAGGATCGTCTAGGTCTTGTAAACCTTCTCTGTTTTCTCGTACAAGTTGTTCAATTTGGGCACGAACGCCTTTAGTTCCACCCTTTCCAAGAACAGCCATAGACAGTTCGGTTTCACCGCCTGTTAGTTCTTTTTGTTTTTCTAGAAGGGCTTCTAGTATTCCTATTTTTTTATCAGCCTCTTCCACCGTTGTTTTAACGGTTGGATTGGGTGCGGCTGGTAGGGCAGCAGTTATAGGTGTAATTTTTGCAAATTTACCGCCCACTCGTGGAGCATTTCTTCTTCCCCTACCTGGACCTTTTTTTGCCATCTATTATTGCCTTTTCTGCTTGGCTCGTTCTTTTTCTTCTTTCAAGAATTGGATCAATAAATTTATGTATACTTCACGCTCCCAAGGTAGCAACTCCTCCACTTCAGCAAGAGAGTATTTGTGGTGGTGTATTAGTGAAAAATTTGTCTGGTAATACGCTGCCAGTGTATTATGGCAGAGTGCTATTGAAAAAAATCGGCTACCGTTTTGACCTCCACTTCAACCTTTTCTTTACAAGACGGGCAGGTGTAGGCAAATTGATAGTATAGTTCTGGTGTGGTTTTCACATATTTCATTATCTGTTCAAACTGTTCTGGTAGGAGATTGTCTACAAAGTCTGACAATTCCTTGGGGTCTATATCATTTTTTGTGTACACTTCATCGTTCATAATCACAGACTCTATGCAGTCTTTGGCTACACTAAAAATTGCTTCTATTTCGGTTTTGCTGTAGTCCACATCGTGCATTGATGGATATTTTAGAACGATTGATAACGAATCTGTTATCTTTATATTAGAATCAACCACTTCCTTCTCTACCTGTTTCACTTTTACATTTTGAAGATTTATCTTTATTGATGTCTTTTCTTTGCACTTGGAACAGGTAATTTGTGGTTTTACATCTTCTCCAACCGACTTCATTCGTATTTGTAGAAATGCGTACTCTGCATCAGCCGTGCACATTTTTTTAGTGTCCAAAAGCCCATCTGTGCAAGCAGATATGATGTTACGCATTGCATCTACTATCTGGTTCATATCTCCAGATTGTGCTGCGACCAACAAAATTTTTTCTTCTTTTACCACGAATGGTCGATACTTTGCCACAATTCCTGATATGGGAAGTGTCATGGTATACATGGGCAATTGCGAAGAAGTCAGTTTCAGTTTGTTCATTGTGTCTCCATTTCAATAAAGAGTAATAGTATTTATACTACTTTATCCATTTATTACTCCGTTTACCGTTCCATCACTACCATACCGATCTATTCTACCCGTTTTTGGGTTTATTCCAAAAACCTGTCGCGGTTGTTGTTGTGTTTGTGAAACAGGAGAAGATGCGGGAATCTGCTTAAACATATCAGATATGTTGTTTTGTCCTTCCATATTTTGTGTTGATGGACTAATTCTTGTTGTGTTTGGTGATCTAACAATCATGGGAGTATATTTTCTATATGCAAGAGTTATATCTTGTGTTAAAAATTCATCTCTTTCATAACCCATAGCAAGATCGCCTAACTGTTTTGGATATACTTCTTCTACAATAGCAGAATATACCACTTCATCTGTTTTGTTTAGAATATTTACAGTTATGTTTGTTGTATAGTTATCATAAAATGAGAACTTATAGTTGTTTGGATTGCACACAAAATTTAGCCACTCTTCAAAGAATACTCGTTCTTTCAAATCATTAGACAAAATATACGATAGAGATAAATCTCCCGAGTATAAAGGTTCTATTGGAAATTGTCTCTGTGGGCCATAAAATCTGTAGTTTTGAGTTGTTAGTGAGCGTCCAGGAACAGAAACCGAATTACATCTTAATGTTAAAGATTTTGTAGATGTGGGTCTTGTATTAAAAACCATTGGGGTGTTTATAACCACTTCAAACCGATTAGCGTATATCAGGCTGTCCCGATATATTTCGCTCATCATTTCATTAATGTTTGATGGGATGTCTGCCATTATAGGTTTCCTGACTGTATAGAAGCGTTGTAAGACATACGACGAATTCCCATCTTTCGCCCCTTCACAAACAGGGCAAGATCAACATCTACTAACACATCCCAAAATTCCATCGGTATTTGTATTGGTCTTTTGCGAAGCCCACCCATTACATATCGTCTGTAGCAAGGCTTAAAAAACTGAAATCTTCTTGGCCCACTTAACCGATCATATGAAACCCCCAAACGGGTAAGTGACTTGTCTCCATTTTTACGCATTGGTAGTGTTTTTTCAATCGCTGTGAATAGTTGCCGTCTCCATTTTTGGGCAATGTAATGCAGATTTAATCCTTCAAATCCATCATTATGAACCTTTGTAATGATTACCAACGGAAACACATCGTAGGCTTTATATGAATTTAAAAATCGGTCATCTTGTGGTTTGTATTTGAAAAATACCATCTGCCCTGCCATTAGCCGAGATGGGATTCGCAGTTCGTCTATACTGTTGAGATATTTTAAAAGTTGCAGATACGATTGGTCTGTTCCACCCAATCCGGCAATGGTTTCTGTTAGGATTTCCTGTAACTCTTTAACCTGATCCTTGTCTATCATTACTTGTTCCTGAACAGATCGTCTTCAGTAAGCACTCTGAACTCCCACCCACGAGACTCCGCAGCGGTTTTGGCTGCTGCCCATTTAGCCTTGTTGGTGATCCATGTTTGGGCTTCGTACAGGTAGTTTCTGGACTGCCTCTTGGGTTTTTTGGGTTCTCGTGTCTGTTTTTTTGGTTTTACTTCTATCAGCATGGTCTTGATTGCTCCGTCCATAGTTTTCATCTCTACTATGAAATCCACAAAATAGCGGTGTGGTTTGCGATCCAATGGACTGATATATGGAATCACTATCTCTTCTGAACCCCACCGAAGCACCGTTTCACTCAAGTCACAGAATTTCATAAATCGTCGTTCCCATAAAGAACGATATACGATTTGAGTTGGGTTTCCCATGTACTTGGATGGGTTGGTAGGTGAAAAATATCCTTTGTAGGGCATATAGATATGTAGAAGCCCAAAAGGAAAAATAGTCAATGGCTGAATCTACACCCCAAAACCAGTCGTCTCTGCCGATTAGAGCCAGTAATCGCCCAGACAACTACAATCAAATACGAGATCGGTTGCTTGGTCCAAATAGTGGTGATGACGCTATTGCTAGACTAGAAGGCACTCCATCCATTAAGCGTGGTTCAAGAAAACAACCATCTGTTATGAAATATCCAAAAGAAATTGGATTTTCAGAAGTCCCTCATGTTATGCAGTTCAAGATATTTTGGAGATGGGAACGCCCTGACTTAAAAAATGCTTTGGAGAGTGCCAGAGCAGAAAGTTACAAAACACAAGAATACTTGAACGATCTCAGTGTTTACGGAACCGATGAAAACGGTAATTTTTCTGTTGAAGAATTATTAAAAAGTCCATATGGTGCTAGAATCGGTGGCATCAACCAAATTTTGAGCGATAAGGGACTTGGAACCATAGTGGATACTAATGGAAATGCAGATATTAGTGGAATGTTGAAAACCGATCCACAACGAGCCAAATCTGTAATAGAACAAATTATCAAGGCAGAAAAAGCAAATGTTGACACAATAGACAGTGATGGACAAGACATGATTGGCAGAGTGGGTCTTGATGAAGACGAAAGACTAGCACAACGAGCAGGGTTAAACGAAGAAATTGTTAATATTGATCCCACTACTGTTGGAACTAGAGTTGGTGCTGCTGTTGCTTTGGGTAGTCTTGCTCAAAAAGCAGGAGATATTCTAAATACTGCTAGAACCAAGGGTGGTAAAGTTGGATGGTCCACACTAGGAAAAGAAGCCCTCAAATCTGTTGGAATTGGTGCGGCATCTGGTGTTGTTGCTGGTGTAGCAACAAGTGCATTAAAATTTGGTCAAGCGGCTCCAGTATATGATCAGATGGTTTCAATCTATCTGCCCACCTGTACAAAAATAAATCAAGAGGATACTTTTCAGTATAAAGACGCTAGTATGTCTGTAGCAGGAGGTGCTGCTGACTTACTTGGTGGTGCTATGGGGGAGGGATTAAAACAAGCGGCTTTGGGGCTTGCCACCAAAATGGCAGAACAAAAAGGATTGGGTGATGCAGTTGGTGCAGTAAGTGGACGAGTTTTGAATCCTCGTCTTGAAAAATTATTTCAATCAAAAGGCATTAGACGGTTTAATTTTTCTTGGGATTTTTATCCCAGAAACGCTGATGAGGTTGCAAATATTAAAGACATAATTGAAACTTTCAGATACCATGCACATCCTGCTTTGTCTAAATCTTCCGATTCTGGAAAAGACACATCACAGGAAGAAGCAGTAGCGTCAACTAAAATTATGCTTCGCGTACCAGCAGAATTTGAAATACGATTTTTGTCTTCTTCGGTTGATTCTGGATCGGTTGGATATCAAGAGAATCCGTATATCCCCAAGATAGGAAGATGTGTGATAGACAATATTAATGTTGACTATACGCCAAATGGTGTATTTTCTACTTTGGAAAACAACGCACCAACTGCCATTACATTCACATTGAGTATAAGCGAAGTCAGCCAGATGACTCGTGAAATGGTAGAGAAAGGTTACTGATGTATTTTTCTAAATTTCCAATAGTATCGTATCCGTCAAACATCACTGATGAGAAAAAGTATGTTTTGGCTAGAAATATTATTCGGAGAATTGGTTTTTCTGAAGATACAAAATCTGCAAGCGGTGCGTTTTTGGAATACAGCGTCAAAGACGGCGAGCGTCCAGAGCACATAGCGGATAGAGTATACGGCAATCCTGAAGAACATTGGGTGGTTTTGCTTTCTAATGAAATAATTGATCCGTATCACGGATGGTATAAGTCTGGTTCTGTAATAGAAGAGTACATCAATAAAAAATATAGTGGGTATTCTGTATTTTTTACCAATACAGGCAACACATTTTCATATAACACCAATTTGTTTTCTGGTTGCACTCTGACGCAGAGTGGAAATTCTTCGTCTATAACGGAATACCATCCAACCCTTTGTAAACTTATTGTGGCATCACCTTCATTCTCTAATGGAACTGCAACGATTGGTTTATCTGGTGGTGGAAATTTGACCATAAAAATTCAAAGAATTCTTCCGTCGTATACAGCAGTCCATCATTTTGAGATTCAGGGGCCCACAGCCGATGGGCATAAAATTGGAGCACTCGACACTCCAACAGTTGATCCTTTAAGCAAACAAACAAATCAATATAACCAGTATAGTGATTTGGGAATGGTTGGATCGCCTCCACCCGAAACAGGTATACGACAAACCACAACACCAAGCGGTTCTAATATTGAACTTTGGGAAACATACATCGGCAAATATATGGGAATATCAGGAAGCGCAGTAAACACATATGCTGTATCTAATTTTACATATGAAAATACTGTAAACGATTCAAAACGATTGATTCGTGTACTCCATCCACGATATTTGGATACAGTAAAACGAGAATTAGAAAGTCTTTTGAGAGTATAATATGCCAGATTATTTGGGTGATGGTAATAATTTACTGAAGGCTGGAGATTATTATCTAACCAAGTTGTTACTTTCATCCACAGTTAACAATAAAAGCATAGACATAATCAATCTGTATACCAAGATTGAGTTGTTTGAAGACCTTTTCTCTCCTTATATGACAGGAACCATTCGTATGGATGATTCCTTTAATGTTCCTGAAGTATTGCCTCTTACGGGTCAAGAAAAAATTGAAATAGAATTCAAGACTGCAATAGAAAATACCAAACCTATAAACAAAATATTTCGCGTCTACAAGTTAGACAGGCAAGTAACTGACCAAAACGGAAAGGGACAGCAGTACAGTATTCACATGATTAGTGAAGGTGGTATGATAAACTACACACAGAGATGTGGCTATTATGTGGGTGGTTCTGTTTCTGAAATGGTAAAAACGGTTGTGTCCAAACATTTCCCTTCGTATGTGTGGGAAAACAAATTTCAGGTTGAATCTTCTAATGACAATTACATGTTTGTTTTGCCAAAATCGTATACCCCATTCAAAGCGATATCTTGGTTATCTGGAAAGGCAATAAATTCATCCGCAAATGATTACAGCCCATTTTTTTTCTATGAGACTATGGACGGTTACGCTTTTAAGAGTTTGTCTAGCATTATAAAGGATGCTTCATCAAATATACAAAACTATTATTATATTAAAGAAAACTCTGCAAACGCAGACGGTTCTCCTTCAAGTCTTCCTGTTGATGGCCCATTCAGTGCTGTGTTTCATCGCATTCAGAATCTAGAAGAAATATCTCGTTTCAATATGGTAGAAAATATTATGGAGGGATTGGTGTCTTCAAGATTGGTGGTTCACGATTTGACCCAAAAGCAAAAACGGGAGTCCATTTTTAAAGAATCGGATGTGTTTACTGAAATGGCAAAATTGGGAAGTGATCCCCATTACAAGTCTTCTTCCAAAGATGATCCTATTTTTTACAATGATTCGTCTGCCTATTATTATCTGCCCGCCACCACATTTAGTGTGTACTCTGATGCTGTTCCAATAAAAGATAATGTACGAGTGGAAGATTATTTTTTGAAAAGAAAGTATATGATGAATGCTATGATGACGCAAAAAATAGCGGTTGATATTTACGGTGATAGTACAAAACGAGTTGGGCAAATCATCAATCTCTATACCCCAAAGATATCTTCAGATCAGACAGTACATCAGGATAAATCCGACAAAAACTTCAGTGGAAATTACCTAATTACTTCTATACGACACACATTTGATTCGGCGTATAGTTGTAAAATGGAACTATCTAGAAATGCGATGGGGGTGTAATGAAAGGATTTTCAGGACGAGAAGGATTTGTGTGGTGGCACGGTGTTGTAGAAGATAACGCTGATCCGCTGTATCTTGGACGCTGCCGAGTTCGTATTTTTGGTTTTCATAGTGATGATCTCGCAGAACTTCCAACCGCAGCATTACCTTGGGCGTATCCCATGCAGCCTTTGACAAGTGCTGCTGTATCGGGAATAGGTGTGTCTCCAACAGGATTGGTTGCCGGTTCACATGTGTTTGGATTTTTTAGAGATGGTGAAGACGCACAAGAGCCGGTTATGATTGGTTCTTTTGGAGGAATACCCACAGCAGAAGCAGATACAAGTATTGGATTTGGTGATCCTTCTGCAAAATATCCTGCAACTGTAGATGGAGTTGATGCCGGAAATTTTCCTATCGGTGTTTCGGTTTTGAAAGAATCTGATGTTAATCGCTTGGCTCGTAATGATTCATCCGATACCGTGAATGGAACTGTGGTTGCAAAGAAAATTTCTGAAGTAAAACAAAATATACAAAGCACGCCCGGTATAGCATCAGGAAAATCGTCTTGGAGCGAACCTGCTACTCCGTATAATGCAGTTTATCCTAAAAATCATGTGCTTTTTACAGAAAGCGGACACATTAAAGAATACGATGATACACCCGGTGCTGAAAGAATTCACGAGTATCATATGTCTGGAACATTCAACGAAGTTGGGCCAGATGGAACTAGGGTTCAAAAAATAGTGGGCGACGATTACGAGATTTGTTTGGGAAATAAAAAAGTGTATATTGGCGGAAAACAGGGATTGAATGTTGTGGTTGATGGGCCAATTAATTTAACAGTAGTTGGAAATGGTAGTAATATTGAAATAGACGGTAACATTAATATATTTGCAAAGGCTGAAGTGAATCTGCAATGCGAAGGCAAGTTCCGTGCTTCAGGTAAACAGATGGAATTCTTTTCTGAAGGCGAACTTGCTTTTTCTGGTAGTACAATATCTTTGATATCAAACGGTTCTGTTGCTGTTATAGGTGATCGTATTGAACTGAATTCTGGTGATGCCCCGTTACATCCTAGTAAGGTGCAGTTACAATGACGGGTGGAATGGCATATCGCGGAGATCATAGAAAATACGCACCGGGATCGTCTGCGTATGAGATTTACTATTACGGAGATGTAGTTGGCAGAGATGGAAAGTTTTGGGTTTGTGGTGTTACTCAATCGTATGGATATCTTCCAAGTGAATCTGCATCTGGATTTACCCTGATGTCTTTATCAGTAGATCCTTCACCCAACCCAACATTTATTGATGGAGGAACTATCTAATGCCAGGAGTTTGCCGAGCCTTTCTAGATACTGCTGGAGGTCTTATTTTAGTAGGAGATAGTCGTGTTATTGTAGACGGACAGCCGGTGGCTGTTGAAGGAAATCCAGTAGAAAATCACGGCAGAAATGAACACAGCAATGCAACTATGATAAATGGAAATTCCAGAGTGGTAGTGGGGGGTATACCTGTTTGCACAGAATCCAGCCAAGCGTCTTGTGGTGATACCCCCACAGGATCATCACGAGTAGTAATAGGATAAAGCCATGACATGCCCATGTAAAACCAAACTAACAGACGAACAAAAAGAGTTGATAAACTCACAAAACGGAAAAACTTTTGTAAACAATACAAGTGCTACAGGCGCAAGTGGGGCTTCTAGTGCTTTGACTACCACTGTTAATCGTTTGGCTACTCTTTCAAATATATTTACTAGTAAACTTCCTGCGGATATAGCAACCGCTACTGCTTTGTCAGCAGCCGGAGTAGATGCCTCTAAAATTTCTGAACTTTCTACTAAAGTGGGAACCTTGAAAACATCTGTTGATACTTTTAAAAATCAAGCAGAAGCATTAACAAATCCACAAACTCTTATGGCTGTTGTAGGAAAAATGACCTTTGCTGCTAATTTGGGATGTGCTTTGGGAATAGAAGGACTAGATGTAAATCTGTCGGTTGGTATTATTGGTGGCAAAGGTATCAACTCCATAAACATTGCTGGCGGTGTTAATGTTGATGTAAATAAGATATTAGACAATATAGCATTAGATTCAAATGGTGCAATCTTAAATAATGGAGCACAGAATTTTTTGGCAGGTTTAGAAAGTGTTAAAAGTAAAATAGATTCGGCTGTTTCTGCTGTTAATGGTGTAGTGAACGACAGTCTAACTTCTATTGCAAATGCTTCTTCTCTGATAACAAACTACAGCCAGATCAATTTTTTCAGTAATCTGCTTGGTGGTTCTGGTGATCCGTGTAATAATGCAAGTGTTGCTTTTGCAACAGATAGTATTTTAACCGATGATTTTAAGCAACTTGCAGGAGCAGCAAATTCGTCTATAACACAAAGCACCACAACGGGTGGAGGGTTTACCCGATGAACGAACATGTATCCGTAGTCTCTTCTTATTCTGACACGATATACTCCATAGGAGAAGTTTTTGGTGTGTTTGCTGTTGGTATAGGGGTGGGATTGTGGAGCATGATTAAGAAGCGAAAACTGTCCATCAAGATGGAGAATAAAAAAGACCAAAAAGTAGCAAATGCACACAGCCAAGTTCACGAAACACTAACCGAGTTGCGTATATTGGTTAGGTGTTCTAGGGCGTTGGTGTTTCAGTTCCATAATGGTGGCAAGTTTGCAGACGGTAGTTCAATTAAACGGTTCTCTGTGACCCACGAATCGTGTGGAGCAGGAGTACAAAGCATGTTGTTGGAATCGCAGGATGTGTTGCTGACACGATACAAGGAATTGGTTGATATTTTAGATACTAAACAAAATCAAATAATCAAGGTTTCAGACCTGCCCCAATGCTCTTTCCGTTACGGGCTTGAAATAAATAATGTACTGTTCTTTTCTGTTAGCCCCCTGAAATGCGAAGACGGGCTGACCCCTATGGGATTTGTGTGTTGCCATTGGTGTGATATTGGGGATTTGGATAGTGTACGCGCTGAAGGAATATCTGAAAATTCTTTGGGCGAGGTGGTTTCGGTATCTGCAAAAACAATCAATACACATCTAACTCTAGGTAAACACTAATGCCCCTAAAAATTCCATCCACCCCAATAAAACCCGTATACACGGATATTGATCCGTCTCTTACAAGAAATCCAAAAAATAGCGATGTGCTGTTGTTGAAAGACAATAAAGCCATCAAAGTTTCGGTTCAGAACTTATTGTCTACTGCTTTTGGTGAGCGGCTATTTCAACCACAGGTTGGCGCGTCTTTGCGACCTCTTTTGTTTGAACCTATAGATACTATTACTACTTTTGAATTGCGGGATAGAATTCTTGAAACTATTCGTAAACATGAGCCTCGTATTAACAACATAGTAGTAGATGTTATAGCAAATCCTGATTCAAATGAATATCAGGTAACAGTAGAGTATACGGTACAGTCTTTGGGGGCAACGGAAAGAATTACCACCCTCCTTGAAAGGATACGCTAATGGCTCAAAGCGCAGACAGTTTCAATGTGGTTGGGTTGGATTTCTCTGATGCAAAAGCATCACTAAAGACCTTTTTACAATCACAAAATACACTCAAAGACTATAATTTTGATGGTTCTGTTTTGAGCACCATTTTGGATGTACTGGCATACAACACTCACTATCAAGGTTTTTATGCCAACATGGTAGCCAATGAGATGTTTTTGGATAGTGCTGTTCTTCGTCCATCTATTGCTTCCCATGCCAAGCAATTAGGGTATACCCCCCAGTCGTATCGCTCCGCAAAAGCCACTCTAACAATTCCTATCACAGCCGGAAGTGTGAACACAAACACTTATTTGGCTCGTGGAACAGAATTCACCGGAACAGACACACAAGGCAGTCAATACAGATTTATGCTTTTGGATAATGTTTATGCAGATGTTAGCACTGGATCTTTTGTTGGTGTGGATGTATACGAAGGCAGTTTGCGTAAAATAACATATGTTTATGATCCAAACCGAAAAGAAAGTTCGGTTTTGTTGATTCCAAATGATAAGATTGATACAACAACAATTCGCATTCGTGTTCAATCATCAGTTACCGATACAAGTGGTGCTACAGATACATGGAGTTTGGCAGAATCGTACATTAACTTGACACCCACATCAAAGGTGTATTTCTTGCAGGAACGCGAGATGGGAATGTATGAACTATATTTCGGAGATAACTTTTTGGGAATGCAACCCAAAAGCGGAAATGTGGTGTCTATTGAGTATATGGAAACAAATGGTTCTGTAGGAAATGAAATAACTACATTCACACATAGTGTTGGTAATCTTGGAACCCCCGTCGTTACTTCTGCTTCTGCTGGTGGTGGTGAACCAGAAAGTTCTACACGCATCAAATTCTTAGCACCAAAATACTATAAATCACAACACCGAGCAGTAACAGAAAACGATTACAAAGCCACTATTTTTCGTGAGTATCCAAATGCTAGTTCTGTTTATGTTTATGGTGGAGAAACCACAACACCACCACAATATGGAAAGGTGTTTATAGCAGTTAAACCCAAGTCTGGTTCTTCTCTTTCCGAGTCGGAAAAAGCAAGTTTGTTGAATACTTTGAAAACAACATATTCGGTTGTTGGTATCATTCCAGAAATAACAGATACGGATTATATTGATTTAGTGGTGGATTCAAAGATTACATACAACCCTGCTTCTATAAACATTTCTAGCGGAACGCTAAAGGCAGTTGCAGTTGCTTATGTTTTTTCTTACTCCAACAACCAATTAAACGGTTTTGGTTCTAATTTTTACTATTCTAAATTTGTTCAGGGATTGAACTCTATTCATTCGTCTATTTTGAGCAATCAAACCAAGGTCAAGATGCGAAAGGCTGTCAATGTTTCTACCTTGATTGCCTATAGGGGCTTTACTATAAACTTTAAGAATCCCATCTATCATCCACACCCCATGCACAGTGTATCTGTGATTTCTTCTAATCTGTTTCCTCATAAAGATTTTGATGGGACTACCATATATTCTTGTTCTCTTCGTGATAACGGATCGGGAACCATAGATGTAATCAAAATGGAAGCCGATGGTATGGAAACTCCTGTTTATAGTGGAGTGGGAACTGTTGATTATGAGAACGGGACAGTTACTCTAAATTCCAAATTTGTTCCTGTTATTCCTACCGGACTGGAGTATGCAATCACAGTCACAGCAGAACCACATACTCAAGATTTGTTTGTTTATGAGAATAGAATACTCAGAATAAACAGAGGATATCCCGACTCTGTGAATATCTCTCTAGAACCAAGAAGCGTTGTTTAAAAAATGATATACCTTAAGAATATAATACTCAATACTCCAACAGATGAACTAGAGGGAATAATTTCTCCCTTTATCGAACAGCAGTTTCCTTCTTTTGTTCGTACTGATTATAGAAAATTGGTATTGTTCATCAAATCCTATTACGAGTGGATGGAAAAACAAGGAAATCCCGGATATGTTTTGAGTAATTTAGATACCATTTATGACATAGATCAGAGTTTGAATGAGTTTTATTCTCACTTCAAGAGCACATACCTTGAGGGATTCCCCGAAGAACTTGCCACTAATACCAGTGGAAATAAACCAAACAAAAAGACTCTAATCAAACATATTCGGGATTTCTATGGAAACAAAGGAACAGAAAGTGCATACCAATTTTTGTTCCGAATGTTGTATGATAGCGATGTAGAGTTCTATTATCCAAAAACTGATATTTTGAAAACATCTGACGGAAGATGGATTGAGCCATTATCGGTCAAGAGTACTTCTTCTAACGGAACCGATCTTTTTGGTGGAACCAACGGTCAGTTGTTGCAATACAGAGGATCTGATATTACTGGTTCTGCTGATATTGATTATGTTATACAGTATAGTGATAAGGGATTGGATATAACAGAATACTTTATAAAAAATGTTAGTGGTGTATTTTTGCCAAATTCTGAAGTGGTGATACAGAATGGAGAGAACAGTTGGAAAGAAATAACCTATAGTGTTTTGGGCGAATACTATATTGAGACACCCGGAAGCAACTATGTGATCGGAGATACTGTTTTGATTGAGGATGGAAACGGAAGAGGTGCTCTTGCGTTTATTGAACAGACAGGACTCGGTGGAGCAATTAAAAAAATAGCCATCAAAAGTTCTGGTATCAACTACGCCACCAAGGTTTATGCCACATTTATCTCAAAAAATGGTGTAAACCAAAGTGCTGTTGTTTATTTGAGTCCTACTGCTATTACTCGGTATCCGGGATTCTTCTCAAACAATAGTGGAAAACTGTCTTCTACCAAGAAAATACAAGACGGAAACTACTATCAAGATTTTTCTTATGAACTGAAGAGTTCTATAGATTCCACTTCTTATTTTGGTGTATTGAAAGAACTTATTCACCCCGCTGGAATGAGAATGTTTGGATCTATCTTGCTTCAGGGTGCATTAGAAAACACTATAAGCACATCAACACAAGCCAATATTTCTGTTTCTCCATTAGTTGGTCAGTATACACCATACACATCTGGAACGACCTTAGATTTACGAAAAAACGGTGTCACTGCTTCTGGCTATTGGTTGGGAGCAACTGGTGACTTGTATCCATTAGGTTACAATCCCTATATTGGTAGCACTAGTGAAGTTGGCTCAAATGGACAGACTACTGCCAACGGTACAGTGTTCGTCGGAACTTCGTTTGGGTATACCTTGTGCTATGTTCCTGAAAGTGGAAAAACTTCTCACAACCCTATTGGTTCTGCTCTTGGTTCAACTGGTGCGTTTTATTCTAATATTGAAGAGCGATTTACCCCTCAAGGCATGAGTGATATGGTGCTGTGGCTAAAACCTGAAAATATTGGTGTGTGCGGAGCAGTTGCTAATGGTGCGTCTTTGGATATATGGACAGACGCTTCACCTCAAGCCAATCACGCACTTCCGCCCACATGGGACAAGTGGAATAGCGGAACCACCTCTTTATACCTTACTAGTACTGTTGGTGGTTGGTCAACAAAAGCGTACACAACCAATGCTGTTACAAAGGTGTCTTTCCGAGCAAAAGGAAAAAATCCGTCTTTTCATGGTGCGCTGTTTATGATGGGATTGTCCCGAAATCCAGGAACCACCACAGGTGCAAATTATGCTGAAATGGATTTTGGTCTTTATCCTCTCAGATCGTATAGCACCGTTTACTCTTCTAACAGAACCATTTGGTGGTATCAATGGGCAAATTTTGGTGCTACTGCTTCTGGTACTACCTATAACGGCAATTTTGGTACTTCTTGGAACGACAATACTTTGTTCACTATGGAGTACAACAAAACAACAGGCGATTACAAATATTATGTTGATGGAACCGTTGTCAAGAGCGGAACCACGGCAGCAGGAAACACCTATTACGCTATTTTCTGTCCATATAATATTTCTGGCACATCTGTAACTGTTGAAGACTTGTATAATGGTGATACAAAAATTATCGCTCCGGGTTGGACTGCTAAAAATGGAACAAGCCCAACTACAGGTATTACATGGGCAAACATCATAGGAAACAAGATTTATAAGTGCAGTCCCACACTAGTAATTGGTGATGGCAGCGTTAGCGGAAGAACTGGTGCTAATTTTAATGGTGGTGTTATGTGGGGTCAGAATAGTGCATGGAGAGATTCTGCGGTCACAAACTACGCACCGTATTCTGAAGATTTTACTATTGCCAACTATAACACCTTGACAGGTGTTTCTGTTGGAATTAGTTATGGTGTTCAAAGACCACCGGGAATTAGTTTGGATAGTGGTTCTTGGGGAGATGCTGCTGTTACTCTGTTAGAAGAAACAGAAGTAACTTCTCCACATCATATAGTAAAAAATATGACAGGTGTTTCTTATGTTCTTGGAGCAACTTATATTGCTTCTATTTACGGCAGATCAGGTGATCGTGACAGATTGGCAATGCAGTTTTCTAGTACATTTAATGCAACTCCACCGAGTGCAACTTTTAACCTTTCTAATGGAACTGTTGCTACTTTTGCTGGTGGAACCGCTGGCATATACGCACTTGGTGGTGGTTGGTACAGGTGTTGGATTGCTGGACAGCCCTCAGCAAATGTTAGTGGTGGAAATTTCTTTATTGGAATACACAATTCCAGTAATAATGGCGTTTTTGGAGGAACCGCAGGCAAAGGCTTATACATTAGTGCACTTCAACTAGAAAACGGAAGAGTATTACCAACAGTAGGTCAAGAGCCTCGTCCGTACATCAAGACTAATAGTACAACACCTGCTTCTCGCGGCAATCTATATCTTAAAGATTTGCAGAATGTAACTTTTGTTCCCGGTGGAACAGCAGAATCGCTGCTTGTTGGAAGTTCTATTCATCTTACTAGAGGCTTAACATTTACAGACGAGATGGACTGGTTTATGGTGTATCGAAGTACTGCTGCTGCTTCCTCTACTGACCGTGGCTTTATAGTGCATTCTAATCGTCCGCTATGGGACACCAGTTACATTAATGAAGATGTAGTGATGTTGACTCGTCCGTGGAACTATGTTGATAGAACAACAGCATTCCCATCACAAGGATCAGTCCCAGATTCATCTTATTACTACAGACCACTTTCTGGTGGAGTAGTGACTGGAGACACTGTGCGTAGATACGCAGAAACCACTGGTGCTTTAATTTTTAGACCATACGGATCTTTTATAAGTGCAACACCAACAACTAACCTCAATTCTATCGGATACGATCCACATTACGGTGGATTAACTGTATCTCCTCATATTGGAGAAGTTGCAAGAGATTCTAACAATCGTTTGTATGCTTATTTGAACGGAGACGAAGCCACAAATTATTCACGATCAACAGGATTATATGTGGCTAAAGTCACCAATGTGGCAGAAAACGCTGGTGCAGAAGTGTATAGCGGATGTACCGTTGATATTGGGCGAATAGGAGCGTACAAGAGGATCGATCTTGTTTCTAATTATGGAGAAGGAACTTCTAGTTTTATAACAAGCGCAGTAACAAATGCTCCGTACTCGTTCCAAGGTGTGCTGTTTGAGGTGCTGGTATTCAATCGTAAATTGGAAGAAACTGAAAGACAAAAAGTATACGGATACCTGTCAAGAAAATACAAAATTGATAGCGGATTGCCTGATGCGTTCGTAAACTCTCATCCTAGTGCATATCCTTTAGGGCTTACCTATTGGCAAATTGCACACCACCCAAATTCCTTGGGATTATCAACTATAGGAACAGGAATTTCTTTTGATGGAATTACCCTGTCCAATTTCTATACCCTACCAAAAACCATATACAAGTCAGCAAATACCAGACTGCCTGACGGAACTGTTCTTGGTGGCGATACATATGATACAATAGGAGCCTAAAAATATGCCTGCTTATCTAAAAGCATCAATTAAACGGTCTTATGCTGAAGGGTTCTTGAATGAACTAGAAAGCAATATAAATCAATATTTCTTATTTGTAGCAAAAAGCACACCGTGGACTGTTGAAACTTCACCAGATGTTTATGTGGATGCGGTAGTATCAGAATACGAGGTTTGCAGAAACATTATTGGATACAAAAAATTAAATCCATCAAATATTTTATTTGCTCTTCCTCGTTACGAGTGGACTAGCGGAACCGTTTATGATGTGTACGACGATTCAGTTGATCTGTTTGATGAAAACGACCCTGCAATATTTTATGTGGTGACTGACCAAAATAACATTTATAAGTGTCTTTCCAGACCAGTAAACGGAAAATCCACAGTAAAACCTGTGGGTATAAATCCTGATTCTTTCCAATTATCAGACGGATACACATGGAAATATTTGGCTACAATCAAAGATTCCAATCTTCCATATGGACTAACAGACTATATTCCCATAGAATATGCGGTAAGCCAAACCGACACAGAAACCACAAACCAATACTCTTCACAGATACAAGCAGTTGATGGTGCAATTACTCGTTTGGATTTGATTACAAACGGAGGTAATAGTGCTGCGGTTTACCAGTATTCGGAAATCGGAAAAGCCATCAATATAAATGATTACAAAGTGGTTGGCAACGATAAGATTGTGTATGTGTCTTCAAACGATGCTAGGGCATATCTTACACAATATAATACTCCAACTAATTATATTGGTTATGCCTTGAGAATTTCAACATCAACAGTTAATCCCTCACACAACAATAACTACGCAGTAATTGTTGGTGCAGGAAATACTGGAGCGGATCTTAGTGCTCGTTATTTTGTGCTAAATGACAGTGCTATGTCTTTTACTGCTTCTCCTAGTGTTGGAACAGGGTATACTATTTTTGATATTACTCCAAATATAAGAATACTTGGAGATGGTGTTGGAGCATATGGATTTGCTTCTTTGAATAGCCAAAAGAAAATTACAGATGTGAAATTATCAAACAGTGGTATTGAATATTCTAATGCTGTAGTTATAGTAACTACTCCTAAAGATTTGTCTACAAAAGTTCATCCAACTATAAAAGCAGTTCTATCGCCCAAGGGAGGACACGGCAGTAATATTTTGAAAGAATTGAATGCCAAAGACATTATAATCATTGTCAACCTAACAGAAGACGATGCTGATAGTTTTATTTACGGTGGAGATTATCGTCAGTTTGGTTTGATTAAGAATCCAAAAGTTAATGACGGAACATCCAATATTGCTGGCAAGAACGATCCATTCTATCGTGATGTGACTTTGACTTACAGTGGATCGGTTTTAACAGAACCAGCCGCAGCAAAAGCACTCTTTAATGGTTCTCTGAAAAACTATTTACTCGGAACTGAAACATCGGTGGGTTCTTCTATAACAGAACTGAAAAGTATTGGTGGAACTAACAACCAACTACAGGTAAATAATGAAATCCGATTTGTTATTAAAGTAAAAAATGTTGGTGGAGATTATATTACATATTTGGATAGAGAAAACGATTACACTTTTGTTTTGCCTAGTGAAACTATTGCAAACTCTTTTATACTTGGGGAAAAAATAACACAAACGGTTCCTGCTGGTGCATCTGGTCGTGGTTTCAGTATTATTGCCGAGGGTATTGTTTTATCCAAATTGGGAAGCACGATAAAGGTCAGAACCACACGAAACTCATTTGTCAGTAGCGTTGCTACGATTTATGGAACAAAATCCAAAATCACAACAACACCGTCGAGCATAACTCCTGTATACGGAGAATATGTTTGGGTTTTTAATACAGCAACAGATTCGTTTTATTCAGAAAATAACAACAAAAATCTGTTCAGGGTTGTTAGTGTTAGTTCTCCGTATTTTGATTTGAATGAAACTCCATCATATTCTGGATTGACAGTTCTTCAACTCTCGACAAGTGTTAGTGGTGCTACTGGAGGAATTGATGCCACCAGTGCCGCACTTACCCAAAACTCTTTTAGTGTTGGAGATTTTGTTCAGCAGGGTGTGAGCACAAGTGCATTTGGAAACTACGCAAGTGGTACAGTATACAATTGGGATTTTGTCAACTCGTCATATGGAAATTTGTACCTCACAGATGTCATAGGTAATTTTAATAGTGTTTCAATAAATGGTATATCTGGCTCTACTTTGAGTTCATTTATAGTGGCTGGTGTTAGTTTACCCGATATTCAGCCCGCCTCTGGAGAAATCATATACATAAACAATGTAAGGAAAATTTCAAGAGTACAGGGACAAAAAGAAGAATTTAGACTGCGATTAGGCTTCTAAAGAGGAAAATATGGCTTACGATCCAAGCATTTTCAATACATCTCCATACTACGACGATTTTGATCCTGAAAAAGCATTTTTGCGTGTTCTGTTTAAGCCCGGATATGCAGTTCAGGCAAGAGAACTAACCACCGCACAGTCCATACTACAGGATCAAGTTTCAAAAATAGGAGATCATCTGTTTAAAGATGGTTCTCGTATTGTTGGTGGTGCTATTGGTGTAAGAAATACTGCATTTGTTATGGTAAAAGTGGGGACGGGAACTGCATTTGAAGGTATAGTGGATTATTCTTTTGTTGTGGGTGCTAAAATAGATAATGCACTATCTAATTCAACGGTTTATGGAACAATTTCTCATTACATAAAACCAGATACCGCGACAGATGGATACTTGATATTGATCGTTGATTTTGAGGCGGGTTCTTCTTTTATATCAAACACTACCGTGTATATTACTACTGTGGATAATCCAACCACTCCATATTCGCTCACGACTGGTTCTGAACTTTGGACATATGGTTCTTGCAAGTTGGTTTATATCTCTCCGGGTATTTTTTATATCAATGGATTTTTTGTTCAAAATACAGAACAATATTATTCTCCATATAGAATCGTTGATGGGCATCGTGATCTTTCGTTTACAGAAAATACAAAATTTGATCTGTTGAGCACAAAAATAGGATTTACTATTAGCGGTGATTCTGTTACAGAGAATGAAGATCCTACTTTAAGGGATCCGGCAATAGGTTCGTACAACTACAATGCACCCGGTGCTGACCGTTACAGTGTTTCTCTTACACTGGCACAAACCGAAACAGTAGATGATACTCCAGATAATTTTATAGAACTGTTACGATTTGAAAGCGGAAAGATCACAAAGAAATCTGAGCGTATCACTTACGGGGAAATAGAAAAAACTCTAGCAGCCAGAACATACGATGAGTCTGGTTCTTATATTGCTAAGCCATTTGAGATTAGTATTTCTCCTTCAACAGTACCATCCGATTTGAATGTTACTCTTTCTCCCGGAAAAGCATATGTTTACGGGCATGAAATAGAAACGGTATATCCGCAAACGCTGATTGTGCCAAAAGCAAGAACAACACCTAATGAGGTGTATATCGGAACCTATTCACAAACTGTTGGCAACTATATCGGCATTTCTCTTGATTTTGCTAACTACGGAACAACTCTTTCTTCTAAATTGCCCATAATTTCAAATGGGTCTGCATCGGTTCAGTTTAGAAATAACACAGGTGTTATCGTTGGAGAAGCAAGAGTCCACGGGCTAATCGGAACAGGATTTGTTGATACGACTGGTGTAACCAGCAACAAATATAACTTGTATCTTTATGGAATTTCTGCCGGATCTATCATAGCAGGTGCTAGCAGTGGAGTCATAAAAGAACACTCTACTGGTTTTACTTTGACGGTGTTTACCCCACTAACGGGAACAACTTTCCAAGCACCGCAAAAATCATCTGATATTTCTTTGGTTTACGAGATAAAACCTGGATATGCTATTAAAGATTTTACATCCCTTTCGTTTACTGGAAAGGCTGTAAGTGGAGTTCTTCCTGCTGCAAATATTTCTTGGAACGCAACAAACAACAATACGACATATACTGTAACCAGTTCTTTGTTTGCTGATACCATACCCGGAACTCTATCGGCTGGTGAGTTTGCGTTCAAGAACTACTTGTCCAACACCACCAGTGCTGATATCATAAAGCACATACAACTTGTAAAAAATGGAGTAGTGTATTCTCCGTCAAACAGAGTTGGAACTGGTGTGGTCCTATCCAGCATAGACAAATATTCTTTCTCCCTAACTGTTCCAAATAACAATGTAGCACCCGGATACACATCGGGTGATGTTCGTGTGATTTGTCCGTATGTCTATACAATAAACACCTTTACACCTTCAAATTCAAACATCAGAACAAAAACAAGTACTGTTGTTACTGGAGAGACATTTACCACACTTCAAACAGATTACGATGGGCGTAAATATGTTCGTCTTGCTAACTGGGATGTGTATTCGATTGATGCTGTTACACGAGTTTCTGATGGTGTAAATATAGCAAGTGATTGGGAGTTTGACGACGGACAGAAAGATACACACTACGATTATTCTCGTTTATATCTAAAACCATCAAAGGCTAGTTTATATACTGTATTCCCAACGAATGGTATAAAAGTAAATTACAAATATTATTCACACGGTGGCTATAGTTTTGCTCCGTTTGTTGGTTCAAATTCATATCCTGAATACGGAAGCATTCCTCTTTATACGAGTAAGAGAACGGGTAAAACTGTGTCTCTTGCTAACTGTATTGATTTCCGTCATTCTGGCCCATTGAATCCATCAGCAATCGCTAAACCATATGGTGATTCGCAGTTTAGTGGTGAATACACTTACGCTTCATATAACAATTATCTGCCGAGAATTGACAAGATTAAACTGTCTGTAGATCCAACAGACAACTCTGCAATATTTACTATTGAGAATGGAGAGCCTGATCTTGCTCCTATTGCTCCACCAGATTCAGAAAATGCTCTAACTCTTTATACTATGACTGTTCCTGCGTATACACACAATACACGAGATGTGTTGGTGACTCCGTTTGATAACAAGCGATACACTATGGCAGACATTGGAAAAATAGAAAAACGAGTAGACGAAGTTGAAACCTTTGCTAAACTGTCTTATTCTGAATCTCAAATAGAAGCAAAGGCACTTGCTCCTATTTTAAACACAACAACTGAACCCATAAAGACTTCCATTTATAGTGATACATTCTTTGGTCATGGTGGTGGTGATGTGGTTTCTAGCGAACATATATGTTCTGTTGACTACGAAAACGGAGAATTGCGCCCATTCTTTACACATCTTCCTTTGTCTCTCGGAACACCAACACCAAGCGGAACCACAGTTTCGCCTGATGGAATATGGACGCTGAACTATAGCGGCATAACATATTTGGCTAATGCTGGCTATACAAAGAAGATTAAGCCTAATCCGACCAGTACCAAAAACTGGCTTGGTTTTGCTTTTATTACCAAACCAATAGAGACTCAATGGGATAGAGGATACCGCCCAATAGTCAAAACTAATACTTTGTCCGAGAATGATAATTGGCTTGCGTCTAATGCTAATGCACAAGAAGGTTTTGGCACACAGTGGAACGATTGGGAGAGTATGTGGTCTGGTATTGAAGATAAAGAAGAAGAATCAGATATCTACCAAAAGAAACTTTTACAGGCTCCAAGAACTTCTTCGTCTTCTTTAGTTCCAAGTGTTAACAGCGGTAATCCACAGATAGGAGTGGATCGCAACCAAGTTCCAGACGACGAACAATTACAGTCTTTTGTGGCTTCCAAGCAGTTGCGAAATCACATAAAGACCAGAGTTGGAACCCGAGTTATTGATAAAACCGTAATTCCTTTCATCCCAACTACTACACTTACGGTTTCTGCATATGGATTGAAACCTGCTACTACTGTTTATCTTTATTTTGATGGGGTGGCAATAGGAAATACTGCAACCACTGATTCTAACGGTTCGGTTTCTATTACCTTTACCATACCACCAAACACTTTCTTGGCAGGTGAAAAACTCGTTCGCATTTCTGATAATATTGATCCACAAAATGCAAGCACGGCAGCAGAAACAGTTTATTACTGCGGTGGATCGTTCTTGCAGAGAGATTCTGGTTCGTATTCTACTAGACCTCCTCATTTCCGCCGCCAGACAGTAACCAGCGAAGGAGTCATCAAAGATCCATTCAACCGAGATGTTTCTTACGATTCGCTAGTAGATACTGTTGAAAATCTGCAATGGATTGACCCTCTTGCACAGACATTCCTAGTTGACAAAAAGACTAATCCTAATGGAATATTTGTAAAGAGTGTAAGTCTGTATTTTTCAGCAAAATCTGCAACACTTCCTGTTGCGGTTCAACTACGACCAACGGTTAATGGCTATCCGTCCCCGTCTGTGGTTATTCCGTTCTCCACGGTTGTAAAAACACCATCGGGGGTTACGGTTGGACGAAACGCAAGCAGTCTCCCTTTGCCAACCAAGTTTAGTTTTTCGTCTCCAATATACCTTGAACCGGGAGAGTATGCAATAACAGTAATCACAAACAGTTCTGATTACCAATTGTATGCTGCTGATAATGGATTGGCTGTTTCCACAGGCGGAAGAGCAGGTGGATCGTCTCTGCTTGGCAACCTTTATGTTCCTCAAACTATTGGATCAGCAGTTCAAGACAATGTAACAGATATTTGTTTTGCCATAGAACGGTGCAACTTTGCAGTAAACTCATCAGGAACATTCTCGTATCCTGTCAATGGGTGGGGTGGAGCACAAGTAGCAAAAATTTATACCCCTGAAATTGCACCAACTACCTGTTCCATTTCTAGAATATTGGACGGAAAAACTATACAGAATAATCAAAATTTATGGCCCAATACTCCAATAACAACAGGAAATAGCACAACAATACAATACACCATGAGAAGAGGTTTGGATTCGGCAGTTTCTCCAGTTGTGGACATGGGTGCTGTTTTTGGCATAGCAGCGAAGATGGTAATCCAATCGGCTCCGACTACAGATTCACCGACTAGCAGTTATATCACTAAGGCAGTAGTTTTGCCTGAAGAAAATATTTCAAATGGATTGGTTGTGATTTCAGAGGCGTGTATTCCTACAGGTTCTAGTGTGATTGCTTCTTACAGATACAGCACCAACGGAGAGGCTGATCTTTTTGACCAACCGTGGATAACCATGACCGCTAAAAACACATTCATAAGTTCGACCGAGTTGGATTTCCGTTCAGCAAGATGGATTGGAACTGCTTCAAATATTAGAGCGTATCAGATAAAGATGCAGTTGCTAGCACCGTCTACATCTGCGTATAGAAACACTCCTGCTATCCGTAATCTACAAGTTGTGAGTTATCGCTGATGCACAGGTACATTCGTGACACTAAAACCAGAGCAGTATTTTTAAAAGACTCGTCTTTGATTAGTCGCAGAAACGAAGAAATTAGAAACGAAGAGCGTTTACACCATATGGAATCTGAAATACATAAGTTGCGTGAGTTGATAGAGGAAATGATTAAGAACCAGCAAGAGAGAGCGTAACCCATGCCAGGAAGCACAGGACCAGACCTGAACACTTTCCAAATCCCTGAAGTACAGTTGGGGGATACTTTTAACCTGTGGCGTGATACCACTAACACTGGTATCTACAAACTCAATAAAGTAAAAGTCTACGATGGTGTGAGTTCTTCTTCTATCAGCATGTCTGTGAGTACTGGTGGAACTCTATCTGCTGAATTGGCAGACAATATAAACAAAGGAGTCACCTTTAATTACGGTGTTGGTTTTGGTGCAGGCGTTAGTTTTAATGATGCCGTAGTGTTTCAAAGTGGAGTAACATTCAATGGTGATGTTACATTCAATGCCAGTACTTTTACTGTAAACGCCAACATTGTAACTATTGACGACTACAATCTGATTCTTGGTGATACTGCTGCCGCTAGTGATGCAAATATTAGCACGGCTGGTGGTGGTGGTCTGCTAATCAAGCGTGGCAGTGGAAACACTGCTTCGTGGTTGTGGAATCCTTCAAATACTGTAGGAGTTACTGGTGTTTGGAGTGGAAACGCACATATTGGTATTAGTGGTCAGACTTACGGAATCATTCCACACAATAGCGATATTCTTCCTGTTTACGGATTACGATTAGGTCTTGAAGGCGGCTCCACAACCGATCACGGTTTTGAGATTGCCATGACTAACAGCGGTGTTGCAGGATCAACCAGTAACCGAACCGTTCAGTTCTTGAGAACCTATCCAAACGGCTCTACTGCATTCCTTGAAGTGTTTAACGGAACCACTTACGGTTCGTATCCATTCACATCCATTCCGAATGGTGTAAACAAAAAAATAGTAAATCAATCATCACATGGATTTATTTTTGGTCAACCGATATATCTGAATGGAAGTAACTACGCTTCTGCACAGGCAAATTCTGTTTCTAAATCGGAAGTTGTTGGTTTGGTTTCCAAATATATTGATTCAAATACATTTGAACTAACTTTTATCGGAGAAATATACGGAGATTTTTCTGGTGTTCTTGAAACAGGATCGTCCTTAACACCGGGATCTGTGTATTACTTGAGTCCTTTTACTGCTGGTAAATTATCTCCAACGAATCCAATTGCTACTGGTCAGGTTCATAAAGCAGTACTGATTGCAACAGGAACCAATTCTGCTATTGTTTATCCGTTCACTGGAGGAATTCTCGCTTCTCCTATTAGTACTGTTACTGCTTCATCATTAGGAGTTCGTTATCCGCAATTAAATCGGTTTCAAGTTGGTGATTTTGTGCGATGGAAACCTGGACCTATTACCATCGCTTATGGTTCTACTTCTGGAACATATACTGATGGAATTTATGTTAAAGCACAGGCAAACAGTTCAGCAGAAGCAGAAGTTGCTGGCATGGTTGTTCGTACAAACGATCTAGATCCTAATAATCCAACAGGTATTAATGAATCTTTTGATGTGCTGATGGACGGATTTTTTTCTGGTTTGAGTTTGCCCGCATATTACGGGCAAATTGATAGTGGAACAGTGTATTTTTTAAACACGAATTGTGCAGGAACTACAGGATGTCTTGAAGGTATCACAACGCCATTCAACTCTAGTTTCCCTGTGGGTGCTGGCAAGATTCGTAAACCGCTCTTTATGTGCACAACCAGCGATGAATCGCAGTTTAGTGGATACCTGTTTTCGTATCGTGGAGATCAATTGGATGTTGGTGGCTTGAGTGCCAGTATACCTCTTGAAAGTCTACTGATTGCAAATCTTGGGTCTTGCGGATCAGCAGAGCCGTTGGTGTTTGGTGTTCGTGATGGAAACGGAACAGCAGGCGGAATTCCTGTTATGCGTTTCCCACACACCCGTCCGGGTTCTGTAGAAATAGGATATACAGGAACTCCTGGAAGTGCTGGTGCTTCTCTTGATGTTCGTGGTGTGCTTCGTGGAGGAAGAAGCACCGCCACTAACGGTGGAGACATTATTGTTAGTCGCTACAACGAAAGCGGTAGCGGTAACAACAGTTCGTATCCTGAAACCCTTAATGTTTTTGGAACCCAGTTCAGTAGCGGAAACTCTGTTATTTCATATGGTATACGACCAAAGAGTGGAAGCGCGGGATACGAGTCCACAACAGGATTGTCAAATATTCCTCGTGCTGCACTAGAAGTTGGTTCTACAACTGGTGGCGCTGGATTAATTCTGAAAACCACATCAGCAACAAATTCCGCTATTGGAACTGCGTTGAGTACTACCGATACATTCTATGTGAATACATCTAATATGGTGTATATGGGTGGAAATGTGGGTATTGGAATCGCTGGGCCATCTGAAAAACTTCATGTTTACGGTGGTTCACTACGAGCAGAAAGGTTTGATAATGGTACATCTGCCATTCTTGGAGGCCCATCAAGCAATCTGCAAATCAAACACTACACCGGAAATTCAAGTGTAACACTGTACAATAGTAGTGGTGGTACTGGAGGATTTGTATTTTCTACATGGAATGGTAGTGAAACTGAAAGGGTCAGGATTACCGCAGACGGATATCTTGGAATTGGAACAACAACACCCAAAGGACTACTGACGGTTTATGCGAATCCGTACACCACGATGGGTGGAATAACTGGATCTCTGGCAAATTCTGGAATCGTTATTGAATCCGTTCTTAACGGTTTAGGTTCACCAATATACGGTCCTGGTGTTTTCTGGAAATCCACTGCAAACGACACTTACCCGTTTGCGGGAATATTCATCGGTGGTCAAGGAGCAGGCACATCCATCAACTTTGGTACTTCTTCTATATATGCACAGGGTATCAACAGTGTTCCCATGACGATAGTTAACGGAAAGGTGGGAATCGGAACAACTGGTCCGTCCACTGCTCTGCTTGATGTAAACGGATCGGTTCGTGCAAAAGACGGAATACTTTTTGGAGCCAATACTGCTGCTGCAAACACTCTACAGTATTACGAAGAAGGCACATACACTTCAACCATTGTTTACTCGGGAACAACTACGGATACTGCACCAGCAACAGCAGATAAATCCGTAACTGCAAAATATACCCGAATTGGAAATACCGTTACTGTGTGGATTCCTACTATAACAAAAACCACGCTTGGGCTTGCCGGTACTGGAACAGCACTCATCAGTACAGTAACTCTTCCGTTTACAGCCGCAGCGACAGCAGTAGGAAGTGCGCGTGGATACAGACTTGCTGGAAGATACGGTTCTGCTTTGTCGTCACAGAGTGTTGACGAGTATTTGATGTGTATTGTTGGAGGCGGTACTAATGTATTGTCCGTTAGATTTGAAGCCAGAGCCGGTTCTTATTTTCCGACTATATTACCTGAATACAGCGACAGTGAAATGACTGGTTTAACAATCACATACCCCGTCTAATACGAGAAAACAAACATGGGATCATCACTATATCTTTCAGGTGGCGTACAAAGCACTGACCAATTGGTTAAAACTGTTTCGCAAAGCAATACTTTTGCTATTGGTGATGCTATTCGTTGGGATATTATTACTAATAGTTACAAAAAAGCACAAGCCGACAATGCCATAAATTCTGAAGTGGTGGGTGTTGTTAGTGCCGTAACTGCAACTCAATTCACTATGATTATGTCTGGCGCAATTAATCTAACCAGCGTTAGTGCTTTGTCGGGAATAACTGCTCCAGTTTTATTCTTGAGTGGAACCACAGCAGGTGGACTGTCTGTTACCCCACCAAGTGCAATAGGCGCAGTCATCAAGCCCATCTTGATTCGCAATCAATCTTCACAAGAGTATGTGGTAAACAATTTCTTGGGAACACAGATTGGTGGTTCGTCCACTGTGGCTATTGACCAGATTCAGCCTGTAGGCACAATCATGCCGTATGCTGGTTCTGTGATTCCTGACACATGGTTGGCGTGTTCAGGTGCTTCTTATGCTGTTGCAGATTATACTGAATTGTACTCTAAACTCCAATACACCACAGGCAGTCGTGCTCCTATTTACGGACATGTTGCTGTTCTTACAGGAACCCAGGTGAGCAGTGTGTTGTCTGTTAATGATTACATCCAATACAAGACAGGATCAGGATCGTGGTCAGGAACAGGCAGTCCGCTCACCACTTCAAACGCAGAATTGTTGGCACAGGTAATTAGTGTTACCCCCACAACTGCGGTGGTTCAGGTGCTTCCCATCTACTCTTCGGGAAACAAGAATTTCACCGTAAACAATACGGTGTTTGGTGGTGGTGGATTTGTTGGCAGTGAAACTGGCACAGGAAACTACCGAGCGTACAGTTCCACATCGGCGTTTAAATCGGTTTCTCTTACTATTACAGCAATTGCAATCACTCACTTCAATACTCCCGATATGCGTGGGCGGTTTGCGCTGGGTATTAACACATCGGCGTTGGGTGAGATGGAAACCGATGCCACAAATAGTTCTGCCATTTCTGCTATCTACTCGCTTGGTTCGGAGGGTGGACAAGAAAGCGTGGTTGCTCCTACTATTACTATTGCTACAGGTTCTGGAGCAGGTGCAAATGTTACTGGTCAATACACCAACAACCTTACTGCTAATATGCCGCCCTACACAGCGGTGCAATACATCATTAAAGCCAAGCCGTACACCCGTGCAGCCATTATTGACGGAGTAGACATTCCATACGATCAACTCCTTGTTCGTGATAGTGTTAGTAATGGACTACAAACTGAACTGTTGGGTGGTTTGAGTGGTGGAGACTTGGTGTTCTACACCAACAGTGGTGAAGCATCCAAGACAGGCACAGAGCGGATGCGGTTGACTAATAAGGGTGCACTACTTTTCAATCAGATTAGTGGTGTTACTTCTGCAATAAATTTTAATGGTGCAGCAAGCACCACCATACCATATGTAAAAACATACAACCCAGATAGTATAATAAACAGGTATTCGTGGTGGGCTGCTCGTGACGGCTACGCTTTTGCTGTAGAGAGTGGCTCTGCTGATGGGGATGCGGGAACCAGTAGATTCATTATAACAGAAGACGGAAATGTTGGAATTGGTAATACAGTTCCAGGAGCATCACTTGATGTGAACGGCAGAGTCAACTTTACCTCTGCGTCCACAGATTTTGGAGCAGCCAACCGAGCAAACTTGGTTGTTGGTAATGGAATAGTCAGCGGTTCACGACAACTACAGTTTGGTGTAAGTGATACCCATAACTGTGCGTGGATCATGGGTTGGTTGAATGGTTTTGGTGGTCATACACTAGCAATACAGCCTATGGGTGGACGACTCTATATTGGTGCAACTGCTAGTACTTTTAGTGGCGATCCAACCACTGCTGTGGGAATTAACGGCGATTTGACTATTCGTGAATCTAATGTAATAATGAATGTTGATTTCCGAACACGAGCAAATGGTACATGGGCAAGAGGATTGCTGTTTACTGACGGATTTAGTCCTGCACAAACCGGTTCTTATAATGGAGTGACTGGTGGTATTGGTATGTACGGAGCGGTAACAAATAGCGTAAACACACCAAATATTTTATATATGGCATGGGGGTCTAGTCCTTGGGTAACCGGAAAGGGGCTGTATATTCTTAAGGATGGACGGGTGGGTGCTGGAACTGCTGCTCCTGCCGTGGCACTTGATGTGGTTGGCGAGGCTCGTTCTTCAGTTTCAACCGTTTCCACATCTAATGATAAAACTCTTGTCACAAAAGATTATGTGGACGGTAATGTACTCGGTAATGTAGTATTTTTGAATATGACAGACGGTTCTTCAATAGCAGTCTCAAAAAGTGTAACTTTGAAAGCAGGTAAATGGGTTGTGATGTACGATAGTATCTTACAATTTGCAGATAATGTTACTACTTATACTATTACCCAAAGTGCAACAATTACCCATTCGTCTAGCATCCCCAAAACTCAAATTAACCACAGTCACTACTACACCAAATCAGGTGGTGCGGGTTATGGACGAGCCATCAATACTTTCAGAAAAACCACACATGAAATTACCGTACCCGCTGGCACTTATACTCTCAGTATAGGTTTACCAAGTAATACTGCTGTTTGCACTTCTAAGGGAGCAAATATTGTTTTGATGTACGCAGGAGCATGATGGCTGTAATATAAACCGCAGGGCAACACAGAATAAACAGGAATACATACTCATATGCCATATTCAGCACTACCAAATCCCGCGTACCCACAAACAAATATTATCTCTTCAGATACCACCATTTATGTGGGGGCTACAGGAAGCGATGGTTATGACGGATTGACCCCATCTACACCGTTTGCCACCTTTAAAAAAGCATGGGAAACTGCTCAAACTTATACAATCGTTGGTGCTGCTGTTCTGTATATTCAATTTCAAAAAGGCATTTATAGCGTAACCAATCACTCTGCATTCTTTCCTACTGATCTGTATCACCCACAGGGTGGAAATATTATTATTCAAGGCGATCCAACCGCTATTAAAGAGCGGTACTTGTGGAAAGTGGGATCGTACAACTGGGATTTGGCTCCCATGTCTTTCTACGGACACACAGGTGAAGTAAACCTGTGGAGTTCTGCTTTGGGTGTTACACACGGATTCACGGGTGAAGATGTTGGCGGTTATGTAGCCATTGTGAACCAAACAATCAGCAAAGGTAGTTTTGCTGTTCCTAATTTTGGAGACGGTGTTACTGATACTAAATGGGACAGAAACTATGTTTTACGCCACGCCTTTAACCACGGATATCCGTATGAAGAGGGTGATGGAATTCTTGGGCTTGCCAAGATTGTGTCTGCTACTGCTGCCGGACAAACACTAGGTTTGGCATTTCGAAACATCAATATGGACACCCGATTGGTTGGGTTTGTTGGTACACTTGCTAATGGTACGGATCACCCAAACGGAAAAATTACAGGCGGATTACGAAATATTAACAACACTTGGTGTGGCGTGGCAAATAATTATCCTGAAGCACAATACAGCGAACCTATTGGCTACTACGGAAATCCTGGATGGTCTGCTGGAGCAGGAACAACCGCTTTCCCTGCACAACCAAGTGGGCTTACTTATATTTCAGATGATGTGATTTCGGTGGTGAACTATCCCGTAATCATTAGAAGTTCTGGTGCTGCCACATCTTCCCCGATACAAATGATTACTCCGGGTGCTAGAATACGAGCCATACGAAACTTAATGTTTGTTCGTGCAGAATACGACGGTGCTACCTACGGTTCACAACCTCTTGTGAACGGATTGGCAAGAACCAATCTTGCGAATTCTGTTGGTTTGACTGATACAGACATTGCCGCAATAAATTTGTTTGGTAATGTGGAAACTAGCATACGCCACATTGGTGTTTTGGGATATCATACCGGTTTGCATGTTAGCAAGGGAGCAAAGGTTTACGATTACAGCCCGTATGCCGTCATGGACAGTGCTCACACATATTTTAGAAGAACTCCAGTATTCATGGCTTCACATGTTAGACAAGACGGCATTCAATGTTATGATAATGGATATATTAAATTTGGAGTGTTTGACACAACTCCATTAAACTATTGTTACAATGTTTATATTCAAAGTGAAAGGAGAGGTGTTGTTGCACAGAGTGGATCTGAAATCCATTTAGAAGACCTATATTCTAGTGTGGCAATAGGCAACATACCGTATTTTAGAATAAGTTTAAATCTTCCAATTTTTGCTGGCAGTACTGCCGGAAACACCGCAGGATTCTATAATTCGTGGAACACATCGACTTATAAGGGTGGTGCTGCTGTTTTTACATCAGCAGGGATTAAAATTGGAAGAGTTGTTAATGTTGTTGCTGGGCCAACTCTTACTGCGTGGACAAATGCCAATGCCACATGGGCAGGTGGAATGACTGCTGGACAGAATGGACCACAATACACACAGCGATTTGACCTGTACGGATACAAATTAGACAACTACACTCTTGCTACTCGTAATATTTGGTTAACCAGCGCACCCGTACAAGATCCTTTTGAATTTCGTGCGTATTCCAATTCTGATGAAACAGGTTTTGTGAGTGGAATAACCATTGGTAAAAATATTGTATATCTGCAAGGTTTCAACGGAGCAACTGTTGCAGGAACTACTACTAGTAATAACGGTTTGACTTTTGGTATCAGTGGGCCAGAGAAAGACGGCGGATACTATAACGCTGAAAAAAGAACTGACTCCAATATATCGACTCAGGTAAACAGTAAAATCTGTTTACGAAACGCTGTGCTTGATGGTGGTTATGTTGCAATGGCTACAAACTTTTCAACTGATTTGATAAGTGTGGACGAAAGCGTTTCCATAAAATCATACAATCACACTGGAATTGGTGCTTATCGTGGTGTGATTGATATTCAACCATCTGCTAGTGTTGCTATTAAAAATCCAGGTTTTGGATATCCGTTTGCGGGGGTTCGTGCTAACGCCACCGATTACCCGTATTTGACTGGTTCTGCTTGTGCTCTTGGTGCTGCTGCGGGTGGAACTATTAGATTATCATCGTATAATACCGTCGTGGCTATTGGATGGCCCCAAGGTGCGGATCGTGCTCACAACGGTGCAGACGGTGGTGCGTATGGAATGATAGCAACCGGAACAGGAGTTTCGTTGAGTGCTAAAAGAGAACTCCACAATTTGTTCTCTGCAAGTTACAATTCAAAAATAGAATCGTATGGGGTAGCCTCTTCTTATTGTTATGCAGACGATGGTGGAGTGTATAACGATTACTTGTATACCGGATCGGATGGCGGAATAATACACGCAAGGTATGGCGGAAAGATTACTGGTGTAATGGGAGTTGGTCAGCCTGCTTGGAGTGGTAGTCAAACTGTGCCATACGAAAGCACGGACGATTCCATCTACGGGTATGAAGGAACAAATACAACCTACACAACATCTCTATTAACAGGCATTTCTGCTGGTATTACTCAATCTGGTGCTATTCACGGGCTTTTGGCTACTCGTAGAACTTGGCAACCAAATAATACCTCGTATTCGGCTCTACAGCCCCTATACAATGTTCGCAGTGACGATACTGCTCATTACGAATGGTGGAAAGGATTTAGGAGCAAGATTGGTAGACTTGGACGAGCCGCACCGTCTGGAAGTCCATCATCTGGTGGTAGCGGATCTCTGTATACACGCATTCCTGCAATGCGTTCTGCTCCAACCAGTCAGGCAGATGCTGGAACATTTATTACTGGTATAACTATGGCTGCCGGATACACATGGGGATCACCACTAGGAAAAGTTGTTATTAACGGTTTGATAATGCCGTCAGGATACTAAAGGAAAAATCATGCCCAAATCATTGGTACAAATAGATCCAAGCAACGGACAAGTAACTGTTTTACAACGAAACATTTCGCCTGAAACTTTTGTTCCTTCCGATTATCCAAATCCATCTAATGTGTTTATTGTTCGTTCTAATATTCAATCATTTGAAGGCACAATATACACTGGGTTCACAACTCCAAACCAACCTGTTGCAGATGGTATCGGATCTTTTTCTACGATCCCTCCATCAACCACTACATCTTCTATTTCTGCTAATATTTTTGGTCTTGCCGAACAGCAGATGGACGGAACAGCATACGGAACATTTAGTCCCACGGAATTGGTGTTTCAGTCTAATATCAGACCCGAGATAATCAACTATCTGTCGTTGAGCGGGGTTACTGCTTCTGATTACAATCCAACCGTTGGTTCTATTGGGGTAACTGGATATGTTGGAGGTCGAGCAGCACAGTTCAAAGGTTCGTATTTAGATACAGATACCGCTGCCGCAGGCATTTCTTTGCCAGGATTTACAACTGCTTCGTATTTCTTGATTTCTGGTTGGGTGTATATGGAAAGCACTCCTAGTGCTTACGATCCAATTATCATTACTCGTAGTCCAGATGGTGTTGATGGTATTGGTACTACTAGTGACTCTTTCCGTTTAGAATATGATCGTTCTAGTGCTCGTTTTCAATTTAATTTTTCCACTACAGCAAATACCACCACCACGGGATTTGATTATACAATAAATGTGTCTCCAAGTGGAGTCACGCTGAATCAGTGGAATCACTTTGCGGTGGCTTATAGCAAGCCATCAGCAGGAAATACTGCATATGTTAGTTCTTATTGGAACGGAAATCAAATAGGTTATGATGCTGGTAAAACTGGTTCTCTTCGTGGATCTAGATCTTCTCTCTATATTGGATGTAGTGGAACAGGAAAGAAATCGTTCAAGGGATGGTTGGATGATTTGATTATTAGTGCAGGAACTACTGGTGATGTTCTTCGTGGATTCCTTCATGGAACTACTGCACCTGTTCCAACTTTACAACAGGATGCAGGATTTTATACTGTTTACTATATGAGTATGGATGGCCCTATTGGAACTTCTTATTTTCCATGTGATACTACAAACAAAGTGGTCAGCAATTTGGCATTTGGAAACCAAAGTAAAATGTATGTGTACGGCACAATAGGTGTCACATCTTCGCGTATGTGGACTTCGTTCATAAATGGAGTTTGTGGAGGTTATACAGCAGGTAATTCTACTGGTTATATTTTTGGTTACAATAGTGGAGCGTGTTTTATTCCAACCGCTGTTACTGATTTGGTTTCTGGATTGACTGCTGCCAAACAGTACCGAAAAGACCTAATGGATTACACCATGCGTTACTACTTGGGTTTCACTGCTATGCGTGGAAGCAGCGGAGCCAGTGGAGATTTTGTGAATCTGTATAGCGGAACCACTTTCCCCACATCATTCACTTATCTTCCAACCGAATCTAATCTGAATTATTTGGCAAACATATACAACGCAATAGTGGTGTGTGGTAGCACGCTGTCTGTTGGAATAGAAGACGCGAATGGGGTGTACTATTCTTTTGCAACTGCTGGTGCAGTTAATGTGTATAAAGATGTTTTGACCTATTACAACAACATAAACACAGATCGTTTAAGTGTCAACAACACAATAGACAGTAAAAATTCTTTCTTGGCATTGAAACAGGTTCAAGGATATACAAAACAAGCAATTATTTCTCGTCTTGCACAGGGAGGAAATCCATCTGTAATGATTCCTGCTGTTGCTGCTATTACTGGATTCAGTAGAAATCCTGAAGACGGATATAATTTGAGTGCGGAATCGACACCTCTTGCTACTGCTGTGTACTAATCCATGTCAAATTCTTTAATTCATTATGGGCAGAATACTGTACTTTTAAATGGACGAGAGTACTCTTGGTGTGATTTTTTAAAAGTGTTTGGAGACTACTCGGTTCCTTATGGATTTTATATACGAGTATATGAAAAAGGAATAGCACATTACATTAGCGATGGGCAAAACACATTATATTTGCCAAAAAATGATATGTATTGTGATCGAATATGTGCCAGAGAACCTGAACTTGCTTTACTGCTACAAAGACTACGAATGGAAAACGGAGAATAGGCAAAGTGCTACGCTCCTAAATACTTGAAAAGGAGACTGCATGGCTCGCCCACATTCCCGACAAGAACTAAAAGACTACTGCCTACGAGCACTCGGACAACCTGTTATTGAAGTCAATGTTGAAGACTCACAGGTTGAAGATCGCATAGACGAGGCTCTAGAATATTTTGGCAATTTCCATCACGACGGTGGGCAAAAGATGTACTATACCTACCAGTTGACGGCTACAGATATTGCCCGTAAATGGATCAATACTGATCCCATTGATCCGTCTATCCTGACTATTAATCGTATTTTTCACATGGGTTTTAATCTTACAACCCATAATATTTTTAATATTCGCTACCAGTTGGCACTAAACGATTTTTACGGATTGCGTACAGGACAAACCAACCTGAATTACTATGTGTCCACTATGCAGTATATTGAGATGTTGGAGCAGTTGCTTGATCCCGAAAAGCAGATTCGTTTCAATCGGGTAAACAATAAATTGTATATTGATGCCACGACCACAGACATGACTGAAGGCGTTTACCTAATGATTGAAGCGTACAGCCTGATTGATCCTGAAAACGCAAAAGACATCTACGACGATATTTGGCTCAAGAAGTACTCCACTGCTCTTATCAAGCGGCAATGGGGAGCCAATCTGTCCAAATACGAGGGAATGCCATTACCCGGTAATGTGACATTCAATGGCACAAAGATTTACGAAGAAGCACAAGAAACCATTGCCAAACTGGAAGAAGAAATTGAGACACGCTACCAGTTGCCACCCGATTTCATCACAGGATAAAACATGGCAGTAAACCCGTATTTTCGTAGGAATAATGTAGGCGAGCAGAACCTACTTGAATCACTCACGACCGAAGCCATCAAGATTCACGGTCACGAGATGATATACATTCCACGAGAAACAGTCACAGAAGACAAGATTCTTGGAGAAGAGATTTCCAAGTTTAAAGACGCTAATCGTATTGAGATGTACATGGAGAATGCAGAGGGATTTGATGGAGAAAGTGACATGACTCGGTTTGGTTTGGATATCCGAGAAAACTGCACTTTCATTGTGTCAAAACGACGATTCATAGAAGTTATGTCGCACAATCCAACCATTCGTGATCTTGGTCGCCCCCGTGAAGGTGATTTGGTTTACTTTGACTATCCATATAATTTGTTTGAAATTAAATTTGTGGAACACGACAATCCATTCTATCCGTTGGGTCAGCGTTACTCTTTCAAACTGTATTGCGAAGCCTTCAAATATACTCAAGAAGAAATCGACACAGGCGAAAGCGATATGGATTCGGCGGTTCAGGCTGTTGCCACTTATAAAAAACAATTCACTATTAACATTAGTAGTGGTAGTGGAAGTTATGTGGTCGGTGAAGAAGTGTACGCAGGAACAAGCGACAACAAGCACGCTATTGGTAGAGTGGATGCCAAGTTTGATCCAACTGGAAATGCTCCGTATTATTTGGTGGTTAATGTAAACAAGGGCAACTTTGAAATAGGAGATGTGGTTCGTGGTGTTACTAGTACTGTTGCATACACCATAACTGCTATTAGTGATACCGATACCCGCACAACCAACTCCAATATTCAGGACAACGAAGCCATTGATCTTGAAGCCAACCGCGACAATATCTTTGATTTTACCGAACGAGATCCGTTCTCTGAAGGGCAGTACTGATGTTTACACAGTTCTACAATCAGTCCATCAGGCGAATGGTGGTTGCATTTGGTGGAATATTCAACCAAATCAAGATATCACGAACTGAAAGTAGCGGAACCAAATATATTGAGGTTCCTCTGGCATATGCACCCAAAGAAAAATATAAGGTTCGTCTTGCAGGCGATCCGTATCTACAGAATCCCATGCAGATCACCCTGCCGCGCATGGCATTTGAAATCACGGGATTTGCATACGATCCATCACGAAAACGAAACAGTAGCCAGCGAAACATTGTGCGAGACAGCACTTCGTCTGGTGTAAAGTATACCTTTTCTGAAGTTCCTTACAATATTGACTTTGGGTTGTATGTGTATACGCGAAACATGGACGACGGCTTGCAGATCATTGAGCAGATTCTTCCGTATTTTGCTCCTGAATTTGTAGCCACTATAAATTTTGATGCCGTGAACACTAAAGTGGATGTGCCTATCTATCTCAACTCTGTGTCATCAGAAGAAGATTACGAAGGTGATTTTCAAAACCGCCGTAGTATTATTTTTACTCTGAACTTTACAATGAAGTCTTATATCTTTGGTAATGTTCGTAGTTACAACGAGATTCGCAAAGTGAATGCGAAGATTTATGATTTCAACTACTTTCCAAGTTTCACCGCAGGAAACACACTTGGTGGGGTGACAGGAACAGATTCAAAGGTGTTTGTTGGAATTACTGGCCCAAGCGGGGCAAGTTCTGCGAAGTATAACTACACCCCATATGCTAAGATTTATGAGTATCAAACTGGATCTACTCTTGCAGCAGGTGTAACAGTTGGTTGGTTAGGCACAACAGGAGTCACAGGCACTACAGGATAAAGGAAAAACATATGGGTGATGGGTTTTCACATATTGAAAGTGTTCTAGGAATTGGAAATACAGGAGACAGCGAACCACAGGCAGTAGTAAAGTCTGCTCCTATGCCTATGGTCAAGATTGAAACTCCTCCCCTTACTGACGAATATCTTGAAAAAGACTTAAAGCACGATTACGAAACTGCTCGTAGAAATCTTCGTGAACTTGTGGATGCAGGCAAGAATGCTTTAGATGGGGTTATTGCAGTTGCTCAAGAAGGCGACTCACCTCGTGCATATGAAGTGGTAGCCCAAATGATAAAGACTCTTTCAGAAACGAACCGCGATCTGTTGGATATTCACGACAAGATCAAGGGAATACGAAAAACAGAGAACAAGACCACAACCAATAATACCACAACAAATTCCATCTATGTGGGATCTACCCGTGAACTACAAGATATTATTAATAGTGCACGATCAAGTACCAAAGCGTTTATTGATGTACAGCCAGAGGAAAACAAGTGAATAAGAGTCAAAAGTATTTGGGTAACTCCAACCTGAAGGCGGCTGGAGTAAATATAAACTTTTCTGAAAAGCAGATTGAAGAGTATGTGAAATGCTCTCAAGACCCCCTGTATTTCATCAAGCATTATGTGAAAATTGTATCGCTTGACAAGGGATTGGTTCCTTTTGATCCGTATGAGTTTCAGGAAGAAATGATCGAAGCAGTACACACCAACCGTTTCGTGATCTGTAAGATGCCTCGACAAAGCGGTAAGTCCACCACAATGGTGTCGTTTCTTCTGCACTATATCCTGTTCAATCAGAACATGAGCGTGGCTATCCTAGCCAACAAACTAGCCACAGCGCGTGAACTGCTGGGACGCTTGAAACTAGCCTACGAGTACCTGCCCATATGGTTGCAGCAGGGTGTAGTGGAGTGGAACAAAGGCTCTATTGTGCTTGAAAACGGCTCAAAAGTGCTGGCAGCAGCCACTTCGTCTTCGGCTGTTCGCGGTGGATCATTCAACTGCATCATGTTGGACGAGTTTGCGTATGTGCCGCAGAATGTAGCCGAAGAGTTTTTCTCGTCCGTGTATCCCACGATTACTAGCGGCAAAGAAACCAAAGTGATTATTGTGTCAACGCCCAAAGGCTTGAACATGTTCTACCGCATATGGGTAAACGCCAACAAGCGAACGGGCGAAGAAGGCAAGAACGAGTACTACCCTATTGAGGTGCACTGGAGCGATGTACCCGGTCGTGACGACGAGTGGAAAAAGCAAACCATTTCTAATACTAGTCTTGAGCAGTTCCGCACGGAGTTTGAAACCGAATTCTTGGGTTCGGTTCACACACTTATACATCCTGAAAAACTCAAGTGCATGGTGTACCGCACTCCCGAATATTTCAATAATGAGGGGTTGCGTGTGTACGCCCGACCACAGCCCAATCACAAGTATGTGCTTGTGGTGGACACTTCTCGTGGTCAGGGGCAAGACTACCACGCTTTCAGCGTTGTGGATGTGTCCCAAATCCCGTACCGAGTGGTTGCCACATTCCGAAACAACCAGTTGGCTCCCATGTTGTACCCTAATGCCATCTATCCTGTGGCACGGCAGTACAACAATGCGTATGTGCTGGTGGAAATCAACGATATTGGTCAACAGGTAGCCGACATTCTGCACGACGATTTAGAGTACGACAATCTGATCTATGTGCAGATGCAGGGGCGCAAGGGACAGATAGTGAACGGTGGTTTCGGCAAGGGCGGCTCGGCTATGAAGGGGGTAAAAACCTCCACAGCCGTGAAGCGTATTGGGTGCTCCATTCTCAAAAATTTAATTGAGGACACCAAACTCATAGTTGAAGATTTTGGTGTGGTGGACGAGTTATGTACTTTTGTGGCTAAAGGCGACTCGTTTGAAGCCGAAGACAACCACCACGACGATTTAGCCATGACGCTGGTGCTGTTTTCGTGGCTAACTACCCAAGCGTATTTCAAGGACATTACAGGCAGTGATATTCGTAAAGACCTGTACGAAGACCAAATGAAAAATTTGGAAGAAGAAATGACCCCTTTTGGGTTCGTGGACGACGGTTCTGACTCAACAACCGCCGTAGACGACAGCGGAACAGCATGGAATTGGGGCGACGAGCGGGGTTAAACCGCAGTTTACAGGAAAACACCAAATAATACATACAGGTAGAAGTATCGATACACACACCCCGTGCTTCACAGACTAAGGAGATTCCACAATGGCATTTAGAGTAAGCCCCGGCGTAAGCATCAAAGAAATTGACCTGACCACAGTTGTACCCGCAGTAGCAACCACTCCCGGCGGTTACGCTGGGTACTTCTACTGGGGACCATGCAAAGAAATCGTGACAGTTACATCTGAACGCGAACTGGCTGACATCTTCGGAAAGCCAGACAGCACCAACTTTGTGGATTTCTTTACCCCTGCCAACTTCCTACAGTACGGCAACAACATTCAGGTTGTGCGTGTGGTTGGTGCTAGTGCCTCCAATGCTGCTGTTGGAATCACCGGTGGATTTAGTGGTGGTACTTTTGATATCAACAACGAAAGCGAATACGATGCTCCTATTGCCGCTGTAACTACTGCTGCGGCTAATGGTCTAGTATTTGCAGCCAAATATCCCGGTGCGCTTGGTAACAGCCTCAAGGTGGTTGTTGTTGCTGGTAACGGACTCACAGGATACGCCAATGCTGGAGTGAGCACCGGAATGACAATCAGTGCTGCTTTGGATTTTGGTGCAACTGGATTGACATTTGCTGCTGTGAATAGCACTTATAAATACCATTTCACCAAAGGCGATTCCATTATATTCAACGATGGAACCACAGTATTGCTTGATAGTGTAGTAGGAGTAACAGGAGTAAACAACGAATTTAGTGGACTAACTTCTTCTGGCAATATTAAACTGTCTTTCCAAAACGGATTGCCAAAGGCACAGGCTTCTGGTATGACTTTCCAAGTAAAGAGTGTGTACAGCAACTATGTAAATACTGTTGCAACCACTACAAACTACGCAGCGGCTCAAGGCGGTTCCGGTGACATGATTAGCGTGTTGGTGATTGACAACGACGGCAAGTGGACAGGAACTCCCGGAACACTACTGGAGAAATACGAAGCCGTGTCTCGTGCAAGCGATGCACGAAACACAGACGGATCAAGCAACTACTACAAGAATGTGATCCGAGATCAGTCCGACTACATCTACGCTATTCAGGCAGATTTGGCAGATAACACTGGTGGAGTTTCCACCAAGACCAATTGGACTACTCTAAACGGAATCGCTGGTGCTCGTCTTGTGGGTCACAATGTAATCTCTTTAGGTCTTACTCAGGGTGCAGACGGCACACCATCAGACGGAGAGCGTTGGAACGACGGTTGGAGTTACTTTGCTGACGCAGAAACCGTGGATGTGTCTCTGCTGCCGCTAGGCAACGCTTCTGCCACTCTAGCCAAACTGGTCGTAAACAACATTTGCGAAAAGCGTCTAGACTGCATGGCATTTGCGTCTCCCGCATCCACCGATGTGGTCAGCAAACTGCCATACGAAGCCTTGAACTCACTCAAGACTTTCCGCGACAGCACTTTCAACATCAACTCGTCTTACGCAGTTCTAGACAGCGGTTGGAAGTACCAACTAGACACCTACAACAATGTGATTCGCACCGTGCCACTAAACGCAGATATTGCAGGTCTAGTGGCTCGCACCGAGTTCACTAACGAAGCGTGGTTCTCGCCCGCAGGATTCAACCGTGGACAGGTCAAGAATGTGGTCAAGTTGGCGTACAACCCGTCAACCGAAGCACACCGCGACGAACTGTACACCCGTCAGATCAATCCTGTGGTGTCGTTCCCCGGCGAAGGCGTAATCCTGTACGGTGACAAGACCGCACAGACCCGCCCAAGCGCATTTGACCGTATCAATGTGCGTCGCCTGTTCATCATTCTTGAGAAGGCAATCGCCACCGCAAGCAAGTTCTTCCTGTTTGAACAGAACGATGCGTTCACCCGAGCGCAGTTCAAGAACTTGGTGGTTCCGTTCCTCAAGACCGTGCAACAGCGTCGTGGCATCACCGACTTCAAGGTGGTGTGCGATGACACCAACAACACAGGCGAAGTAATCGACCGCAACGAGTTTGTAGCCGATATCTTCGTGAAGCCAACCCGCAGCATCAACTTCATCCAGTTGAACTTTATCGCCACCAAGACTGGCGTAAACTTCACAGAAGTTGGCGGCTGATCGTATAGATACTACGGACAACAAAAGGAGCAAATAAATGCCAGTAGATCCAAGCAATAACATTTCAGGATTTGTGAACGCCTTTGCAGGTGGTGGTGTACGCACAAACCTGTTCGTGGTCAACGGCACAATTCCGGGATACTCAAATAACCGAGCCATCTCGTTTTTGTGCAAGGCTGCTCAGATTCCTGCTTCGTCACTAGGAACCATTGAGGTTCCGTACCGTGGTCGCCGAATCAAACTACCCGGCGACCGTACCTTCCAAGACTGGTCGCTCACCATTATCTCTGATGCCAACCTTGCGCTACGCTCGGCATTTGAGAACTGGAGTGCAATCTTCAACTCACACACCTCCAATGTTGCTCCCCGCAACTTCATGGAGTTCATGCCTACTTGGTCGGTGACTCAACTCCATCGTGACGGTGAGCCGCTGCGTAGTTACAGTTTCGTTGGCTGCTTCCCCTCGGAAGTAGGAACCATTGATCTGTCGTATGAAAACAACGATCAGATTGCTGAATTCCCTGTGACTCTGAACTACTCGTGGTGGGAGGCTGCTCCGGGTGCTGCGGTTCCTGCGGTTGGCAGCGGTACAGGTATCAACCTGAACGGGCTACTACAGAACTTGGGCATCAACATCGGTATTGGCTTCTAATCCTTTCTAAAAAGGTACTTACATTATGGCAATCAACCTGTTCGGTTTTAGTATCGGAAAAAAGGACGGTAAAGAACCGGCTTCTGCTGAGGAACTCCTCAAGAAGCCGGTTTCTTTTGTCCCTCCTGATTACGATGACGGTGCAACCCCTGTTGAAGTGGGTGGATATTTCGGAGCGTATGTTGACTTTGACGGTTCAGTAAAGTCAGACATTGAACTCATCTACAAGTACCGCGAGATGGCACTACACCCTGAATGTGAAAGTGCCATTGCAGATATTTGCAACGAGAGCATCGTATACAACGACACACTGGATGCAGTCAAGATTGATGTGTCTTCGGTCAAGCAGTCCAAAGCCATCAAGGACAAGATTGAGGACGAGTTCCACGAGGTGCTGAATCTTTTAGACTTCACTCGTCGTGGTTACGAAGTGTTCCGCAAGTGGTATGTGGAAAGCCGCCTGTATTACCACATTATTATTGACGAGAAGAACCGCAAGAAGGGTATTCTTGAACTGCGTCCTATTGATCCTGTGAAAATTCGCAAGGTTCGCAGAGTAAAGAAGAAGCCACTCAACGCAACCACAAGCGGCAGCAACATGGGTAATGTGCCCATGAGCGTTTCACTGGTATCAGAAATTGAAGAGTTCTACATTTACGCTGAACAGGATCAGGCTTCTACCAGCATGACCTTGGACGGACTCAAGATTAATCCTGACGCTATTTGCTTTATCCACAGCGGTTTGTTTGATTCACGCCGCAAGAAGATTCTGGGTTATCTGCACAAGGCAATCAAGTCACTCAACCAGTTGCGTATGATTGAAGACGCAGTGGTAATCTATCGTCTGGCTCGCGCACCTGAACGCCGTATTTTCTATGTGGATGTGGGTAATCTGCCCAAGCAAAAGGCTGAAGAGTATGTGCGCGGACTTATGCAGCGGTATCGTAGCAAACTCATGTACGATCCCACTACAGGAGAAATGACTGACAGCCGCAAGCACCTGTCCATGCTGGAAGACTTTTGGATGCCCCGTCGTGAAGGCGGTAAGGGCACAGAAGTCAGCACTCTACAGGGCGGTCAGAATCTTGGCGAAATGGAAGATGTCAAGTACTTCCAAAAGAAACTGTATCAGTCACTCAATGTGCCCACCTCTCGTCTAGAGGAAAACACAGGCTTTAATATTGGTCGTGCGTCTGAAATTAGCCGTGACGAAGTAAAGTTCTTCAAGTTTGTGGAACGACTTCGCATGAAGTTCTCTGAAGTATTCCTGAACCTGCTGCGCGTACAACTGGTTCTTAAGGGAGTTATTCGTGAAGACGAGTGGGCAGACATTGAACCCAAGATTGCGTTCAAGTTCAACATGGACTCCCACTTCAGCGAACTCAAGGAAAGCGAAGTGCTCAAGGATCGTCTACAGAGCGCACGAGATGCGGAAGACTTTGTGGGCAAGTACTACTCCCGCGATTTTGTGCGTCGGCATATTTTAAAGCAGACTGCGGAAGACATTGAGGAGATTGACAACGCTATCAAGAGTGAAATGGCAGAGGGCAAGATTCTACCCCCCGAAGGGCAGATGACACCCGCTGGAGCCGAAGGCGCACCTCCGGAGGCTGCTATGGGTGGAGACGCACCCCAAGCCCCCTCTGCTCCCAATGTGACAATTGGTGAAATAGTCGGGGGAGACGATGAAGAAGACGAGTTTGGCAACCCCAAGGAATGATGCTTTAAACTCCACTATTTTACGAGAAATATAGCGGATACTAAATAAATAAGGTCTGACAAGGAGAACCAATGGACAACAACAAAAAGATTGCAAAAGCCCTACTGGAAAAGAACTACGCCGATGCCAAGGAGCATGTATTCAATGCCCTGTACGCCAAGGCTTCCCTCCTGCTAGACGAGCAGCGTGTAGCCGTGGCTGAAGCCGTGTTTAATGAAGACAAGGCGATGGGCATGTACAGCCACGACGCTGATGAAGACAAGAAAGAAACCAAGAAGAAGAAGACCAAGAGCGAAAAGCCGTCCATGTACGAAGAGGCTGAAGGCAACTAATGAAACTCATCACCGAAACAACCCAGAGTGAAATTCAAGTCTTGACCGAAGAAAAGAACGGTCAGAAGAATTATTTCATTAAGGGTGTATTCATGGAATCGGATACCAAGAACCGTAACGGTCGCG
>Ga0214921_10001100_pt1 | contig 46905 bp, 57 predicted proteins | sample LL1505_MetaG_FD_177992 | JGI IMG/M metagenome (GOLD analysis project Ga0214921, IMG submission 177992) | Freshwater microbial communities from Lake Lanier, Atlanta, Georgia, United States - LL-1505 | ecosystem: Environmental > Aquatic > Freshwater > Lake | place: USA: Georgia | collected... | reverse complement strand
TTGATAATACGATATAAAATCCGGTATCACTGACAAATCATAAGTGATTCGTGTATACCAATTTTGTGACATTTAATTCCAATCTTCTGGATCGTGGTCTTCGTCTTCGTATTCTTCGTATTCTTCTTCTTGGAAGTGTTGTTCAGCATATCCTTTCAATGCCTTAGTGATATCTTTATCTTTAAATGCATCTTTGATATCTTCAACTTCATAATTGTTGTCCATCAAAAAATTAACTAAAGAATCTGCCGCTTCACTACGGTCATTCAAGTCAATATGGTCACGCAAGATTTCCCAAACTTCTACAATACTATCTAAACTCATTGTACTGCCTCCTCCGTTGATTCAGTACTTATTGTTTTTTCGCTTTTTTTGCTAAACTCTTCCATGACTTTATCTAAACAACCGCCTTCATTACTTTCCCAACCTTTACGAAACATCTTTAAGATTTCCCCGTCTTCGGTTGTGTATGATAAGCGATTGCCTTCTTTAGTAAGCAGTTCATTCTTTTCAAACAAATCAAGTAAACCGCTGTATGGGTTCATACCTGTTTCATATGGAATCTTAATCTGTAGTGTTTCAAAGGGTTTAGCATATCGTGTTTTCATAATCTTACATGCGGCACGAATACCATTTACTTCTGAAACTTTGTTACCATCCTCATCTTCTTTTAATTTGAGTTTCTTCATAGCAACAAGAATACTACTTGCATACACAAAACCTTGACCTCCTGATACTTTGTCATCTGGATCAAACATATCCTGACTTGCATATGTGTGATTAGTTGCAACCATACCAATGTTTAAGTTACCAAACATATTAACTGAATTGCGAACAAGTGCGGCCAATGCTTTAGGCTTACGACCCATGTCACCCTTCATATCACCTGCTTCAAACTGATTCACATCAGTTGGAGTCAATAACATTCCCAAACTATCAATGACAAACAATACTTTAGGTCTGTCATCTAGTGGAAGTGTTTTATAATCAGTTACAAATTTACTGATTGTCTTGGCTACGTCATCAATCATAGCCATGTTTAGTTTCAACAATTTATCTTCTGTAGTATCAACACCTAAGGCGTGTAACCACTTCTCATCTAACGCATTTTCCGAATCGATGAGTACCACAAAGATACCTTGTTGTTGAGCATGGCGAACCAAGTTACCGGAGCAAATAAAACTCTTTCCGGAACCAGACTCGCCAGCAAATACAGTGACTTTACCAAGAGGAACGCCTTTGTTAAAATCACCACTAATAAGATAGTTAAGTGCATAATTTCCTGTATTGATCCAATCGGTCGGATCATTAAACCCTATACTAAGACCTTCAATACTCTTAGTAATTTCTTTTCTAAATTTACTTACATCAAATGGTTTACCCAATTTTATCTCCAATATGTTTTCCGTTAGTGTACACACTAAACTGTTGTTTATCAAGCAGGTCGGGACATTTCTCTGCTAATGAATCAATTTCATAATCCATTGGGTAGTGTCGTAGTGCCGCTCTTGCTTTGTCCCGAACTATGCTGGGTACCCTTGGTGTTTTACCAGGGTCACATAGTTCCTCTAATAGTTTTTTACCTTGCTTTAAGGCTCGGTATCTTTCGTCTGGTAATGTCATTACATTCTCCTATTAATAGGGGACCGAAGTCCCCGTTTTAATTAAGCAGTTTTTGCTTGTCTAGCACGGATCATTGCGAGAATGTCTTGTGCTTTATCACTGCTAGGAGCTGATGTAGGTACTGAGATGGGAGATGATGCTGTTGCAGGTTCGTCAGTATCAAATGGTGCAGACTCTGCTATAGGTGCAGTCGCGGGTGCGCTAGTTTCAGTAGACGCTTGTGTTGCTGCCGCTGTCGTTCCTGCAGGTGCTTCTAAACCATAAGGTCTGTAATAATTACCCCAACGTTCATTGTCGTAAGGTTGACCGTCTACGCTTGCTTCAAACATTTCTTTCATAATGCGTAGTTCTGCTTCGCCTGGCTTCTTAGGCAAGAAGTCAGTCATATTGAAAAGACCATGTGACTCAATTGCTGCCAATTCAAGTTCGGTCAATGCGCTTTCTTTACGTGCCCAGTTGCTAGTTGAATAGTCAGCATAACCACCTTTGCTTGTTTTCTTAACGTTGAAGTCAAGACCACGCATATAGTCTGTTGGCAATTCTTCCATTTCTGGATCCATAATACTTGCTTTAATAATAGCAAAGATTTGTGGGCTGATAACAAATCTGCGAATTGGGTTCGCAGGAGTCTTGTCATCACCAAGAGGATTTTGACGAACAAAACCTTGGAATAGATAACTACGTTTCTTCCAATACTTGTTAGCCAATTCTTTCAAACTTTCGTCTTTATACCAAGGACGAACTTCTGCTAAGATTGGGCATGAAGAACCATCATTGTACATTTCCACACAAGGGATTTGTACTTGAACTTGTTTTACATTTGAATCACCCTTTACGCCATTAAAAGGTAGTTTGATGATTTGTCGTTCAACCCAGAAAAATTCATTTTTTGTGTTACCGTCTGGTAAGAAACGCAATGCGGCTGTTGTGCCTTCGTCCATATTCCAGTGTGGGTAAATTGAGTTGTCAGATTGTTGGTTGCTTGAACCAGTTGACTTGTTTTCTTGTGCCGCGATACGGGCACGAATTTCTGCTAAAGATGCCATAATATTTTCCTTATTTCATTGACGTTGTGTCTTTTTAATTGTCGCTGTCTCCCTATGAGACAACTAACATCAGAGTCAAGTATACACTACTTTTCTCTAATGTCAAGTATATTTATGCCTTATAAGGGCGAATATAATATATTATATAGCGTAATTTGCCCGTTTTATAGACCAGAAAGTTTTTTGATTCTGACCAATACTGGATCAATGCCTTCCGCCACACCTTGTTCTTCCATAAAGCCCGGCTTAATACCATGATTCCTTTTAAAGAGTCGGTGAAATTCTTTAGATGGTTTAACTGATTCGGGTTCAGAGGTAGTACCTTTAACCTGTTGTATTCTTTTCACTACTTCATCTCTATACTCTTGACGGTTAGGGACATTTGTCCACCCATACTCAGCATAGTTTACTATGGTCTGTGCATCTTTGGGACTTAGATTTGGAAATTCAGCTATCAAGTCTTGTGCGTTGTAGTGCCCGTATCTATTCCAAATAGCTTTGTCATCCATTGCACTTTCTGGCAGTTGTGGTTTGTGTCGTGCATGAGTACTGCGTGGTTGACCTGCTTGAACTCTTGCATCACCACGCTCGTCATGGCCCAATCGGGCTTGAATGTTGCGCTTAGTTGGGCGATTTCGGTTATCCATACGATTAGGATCTAACGGATCATTTATATCTTGTATATTTTCACCTTCCGCCATGCCCTGTGATGAACCTTCTATCTGTTTGATAGCGTCATACAAAACCCATTCTAAATGACCTGTATATCCTTGTGGGAATTCCATTTTACCACTTTGTACTTGTTTTGCTACTGCTCTTAACTCGGCTAATTCATTTACTGTATCCTGAGCTCCTTGTTCTTGGCTGTCTCTTAGTGCATTGATAGCATCATATAATGCTACTTCTAATTGGCTAGCAAATCCTTGTGGGTACTCAGCTTTCCCGGTTTGTATTTGTTTGATTGTGGATCTTAAACTTACTAGAGCATTTACAGTATCATTTCCACCTTCTGCTAATCCTTGTTCTTTACCTTTACTTAGAATGGCATGCATTGCTTTTGCGACTTCACGTTTCTTAGTACTATCCATAAACGATTTTGCATTGCGTTCTGTTTCTTGCCATTCAGGACTATCGTAATCTGCTTCTTCTGGATCAACATAATCATCACTATCGTCAACTGATTTGATAGTGCTATCCATTAAACTATCAGCCCATTCACCTAATGCAATTACTTCTTCCATATCTTTTTTAGTTTCAGTAATATTCTTACTTAGTTTGCTTAGTATTGGCATTACACTTTCAATGCGAGGGTCTAAACTTGCACTCATAAACATTTCACTTAAGTCAACTTGTTCTTCATCTTCCATTAGTGCAGGTGCATAACTTTCAAAATATTCATTGTAACCACGCTTACCTGATAGTTTGCCCAATGTTTCACGTAGTTTTTGATAATGATTAATACCTTCAGTAACTAAACTTTGTGCTGATTCATTAAACTGTCCATTGCGAGTAGCACGAACAAATCCTGCCATCTTTTGATATTCTTCGCATAAACTTGTTAGATGATTCCAACGCTCATCATTTGGTTTGCCACCTTCAGCAATATGTCTTACGTATGTACGTGCAAGTCCTGGCTTTGTTGTTGGTAATAGAATTCTTTCACCGTCTTGATTCTCAACGAAAATCTTTGCGATGTTGCGATATCTTTGTTCACCTTCTTCAATAGGGCGAGTATGTTGAATACGCATTGTAACTGCTGGGATATTGTTGTTACCGCTAGCTGTTCTGCCGATTGGATAATATCCTTCGTTAACTTGTTCTTGTCTTTTTGTGTGTTCTCTTTTTGCCATATCTGCCTCTAAATTAGATTGGTCGCTACGTTCAAAACTTAATTGTCTATTAGTTGCGAAACGCTTTAATACATTTGTTAATTGTGAAAATGAATTACTGTCCTGTGATCCATTCTTTGGACTGTCTGCAACTTCTTTACCATAGTAAATTACCAGTTGGCGTAATCCATCAAGTGTTACCCAGACTTTACCGTAATCTTTACCGTCTTTGCTGAACATGAATTCAAATACTTCAGCTTCTTCGGGTACAGGCACAGTATCACCTGCACTATCTTTACTAATAGGGTTGAATCCACGGCTTTTTAGCAACCCGTAAATTTCAGTTTTTAATGATTCTTGTTCTTTGGACATAGTGTATTTATCAATTTCTTTAGCTTATCACCGCAAAGAAGGGCAACGGGGCTATAAATTCTTCATGGTCACGTAAATGATTGTCTAAATCTACGTGATATTCGCTTAGTTGTTGCATTACTCTAACTGAAAGTAGTGAGGCCATTACCAAATCATCGGTATCTCCGATCTTAGCCGCATAGCTTCCACCATGGGCTACAAATGCTTTTAATTCGCTGATTAGACTATGACTGTTAATGGTCATCTTTTTACTCTCTAGCAATGTTTTGAACTTTGCGCAGGCTGCTAATTTAGATTTCTGTGTAGTGTTGAAGCCCTTACGCTTTTTTCCGGGCTCGGAGATAAAGATACCCGGTATATTACTTTCACCAAATTCATTTAATGAGACTAATGCAGCCTCACCAATAGTATTATTTTCTATACTATAATAAATGCTATTTGGTTCATTGGTACATTCAACAATATATCTATTAATCTGTGCTAACAATTTAATTTGACTTGGAATATCAGTACGATTATGTTTCCACTCACCTATCTGTGTGGTTGTATTTGCTTCAAATATTTGAATGGCTGCTGGATCACTACCTGTACCAAGACTTGGATCTAATCCAACAGCATATACGTTACCCTTTTCAGGACGTTTATACCAACGAATCTGTCCTATGCGATGTGTTGGTTCGTTACCCTTTAAATCAATCAGTGTGTTAGGATTTATCAATGTCTCATCAGCAATTAAGAATTCACAACCAATTTCTCGACGGAATCTATCTTCACCGAGTTGTGCTTTCATCTCCTCAGCCCATTTATCATCACGACCGGGCTGTTCACTCCAATGTGCTTGATAGGATCTAAATCCGTTTACACCTATTTCTGTCTTATTACCAAACTCATCTTCTGTTTTGTTTGCTCCCTTCCAAATGAAGGCAAATTGATCCTCATCACTATTAGGTGTACTAGTAATAATTGCTTTACCACCAGTTGACAATGTAGGAGTAATAGATGTCCAAAACTCTTTTGCAATACTTGGGCGCACGAATGCAAACTCATCTAAGTATAATAATGTGATAGACATACCACGACCAGTATTTTCAGTAGTTGTTGCTGATACAATACGTGATCCGTTTTCAAAGTCTAGTGAGCCTTTGTTGTATGTTGTTACACCTGCTTTAATGTGGTCAGGACAGTTTTCATATGCATAGCGAATACGTTGCATAATTTCCTGAGCACCTGTGTATTTGTGAGCCGCAATTAGAATTGTACTGTCTGGTACAAACATAGCATACCAAAGTAAATATCCTGCGGCTGATGTTGACTTACCTGACTGTCGAGGCATCAATGATATGCTGAAACGATATTTGTGATATGTTTCAATCAATCGTTTTTGATATGGCCAAGGATGATACACCATACTACCCTTGGTTGGGTGCTGAATCATGAAGAAGTTATCCATGAAGTATAGATGACCTGTATCAGGGTCACAACACTTTATGAAATCATCCAGTTCTTTGTCATCCTTAAACTTTGTCTTAACATAAGGATTTTTAACTAGTGTAGGTGTACTGCTCATGCAACTATTTAGATACCGTTTGTGACTGGGTTATAAAACAATTTACCTGTATAGTCTGTTGTAGTTAATGCCATATTATTTTCCTACAGGTTTTTCGCCGGTTAAGTATGGTTTACTAAACCACAGTTGGAACCACTCAGGAGTTCCGGGTTGTATGTTATGTTTTTTCATTAGTTGACCCTTCTCAGATCCAGTAATACTGATATTACTTTCTTCACCTATAACTTGAGGGGTAATTCCGCTAAGTTTCTTTAAATCTTCTAGGGTAGTATCAACGTTTTCTTCACGTGACGGAACGGATTTGATTTTCTCAAATCCGTTCATTATTTTAACTTGGGTCCATACATTAAAAGTCATGTATGTATTTAGCTGGAATTATTTAATATCTAAAGGACAGCGTTTATATGCCATCATAATCATGTATTTTTCACGAATTTTAGTGTTATCGGGTTGGTCAATATCAAATTCTAGTGTGTTACATACTGTTGGGGCGAAACCTGCACGATATAATAACGCATCCCATTGTTTGATACCAAATACACTATATTTATTAGCACTATATTCATGCTTATGTTCTGTATCAGGAAAGGGAGTTTCCATATAGATTTGTCCCTTTAATTTTAACAATCTGTTATATTCAGCTAATGTTAGAATTGGGTAAGGACTATGTTCCATTGAATGTCTACAGAAAATAAAATCAACGCTTTCATCGTAGTATCCTTCTTTCTGTGGTAGAAAAGTCATATCATAATTTTTTACATTATGACCTTTTTCTCTACAAATTTTTGTATCAGTTAGACTTAGTGTAATACCAGTGACATTAGTATATCCCCTGGCTTTCATTGAATCTAAGAAATAACCAGATCCACATCCCATGTCTAATATATTAGCGTCTTTGGGTAAGTTTAATGGATCAACGTAATTCTCCACCATTTTTTCTGTCAACTCACGATGATAGTCAGGAAGTTCCTGTTCAACCATGTGCGCGGTATACAGCCATTCATTGAAGAATTTAAGTTTAATTAAGTCTAGGGTGTTGTTGATATCAATCATGTTTCTCTCTAAAAGTATCAATTACTTATGCAGAGAAATGACGATATTATTTTTTCTTAGATTTAGTTCCGTAACCAGCAAATCCCATCATAGGACTTGTTTTGTGCGTGTCATCTAATTCTTTGCTTTTCATGTCACCTTGATTAAGGTCTTTGTATGCCGCGCCAACAGCTTTATATGCTTGTTTTAGCATATCCTGTTCTTGTTGTGTATACGGATGTGTAGATTTCTGTTTACCAATCCAACTCTTTGCTGACATGTCAATTGGATCTTTTCCATTTGCACCGGCTACTGCCATACCCAAACGATAAGCAGTATAATCTCCGCTGACATGTTCACTGTCACCGTATGTATTCAATCCCTTAGTTGATTGAGACTGTCTTTTAGATATCTTCTTTTGGCTTGATTCAGCCATAAATTCATTTGCTCTCATTATGATACGTCAATAAAATATGATACCAAATGTATTAACGTTACATTAGGGATCGGTGAAACCATTATTCGTACATTTCCGAATGAAATGTCCGCATTATATCTTGTTACAGGTGTACCGTTAAATACAGTACCAAACACTGTATGCTGGGCACGTATACCATCTGTACGTTTATTGACAGTCATTGATGCACTTTGACTATCATTATTATCAGGATTATGAGATGTAATCTGTAATCTCATAGTTGTAAAATTATATTGAGGAATCTCATAAACAACTTGATTTGCAACATTACTGTATGTAGTCACGTTAGCAGTGTTGATAGCAATATTAGATAAGTTAATACCACCATTAATAGCAATGTTACCGGTTGAAGTAACATTACCGATAGCAATCAAGTCACCAGTAGCATAGATATTACCTACTTGCAAATCAGCTTGAATATTTTTGTTTCCTGTAGTAAAGAAATTCAATGTATTATAGGCTTCACCTACCGTAACGTTCCCTACATGCAGTGCATCTCGTTTACTTAACCAAATATTTGAAATTAATTTAGAGCTACTACCAATATTAACAACTTCAGTTGTTAGCGGGACAAGATTAGTATCCATTCTAACTGTGTTGTTAGGTACATCATAAATCAAATTCCCTGTTCCACCACTTAATCCATCGTTATTATATTGAATGGCATTATTAGGTCCGCCTTGATTTAATAAAGGAATACTCTCAAAATTTGTATTAATCTTCTGAAAGGCAACTCGTAATGGATCGCCGGTTCCATCATTGGGTAAATCACCGATATTGATTGTTTGAAGTGTATATGGCATATGTCTACGTTTCTTTTATACTATATTTATCGTATGTTGAGCCAAAGTAATATTGTGATTATCATAAATATACATATATTTAGGAGACAAATATGCGTATATTATTAGCTTTGATGCTGGCTCTAGCATCGTCAAGTAGTTTTTCTTGGGACCAACGTTCCCCACTCCCAGTTCAATCATGTCAAGTTCATAGTCCCTATGGATTTGCACAAACTGCACGTACTGCACAGCCTATCTGTCGTGAAGCATATCTAGTAGCATATGATGCTCCTGTTAAAATTCCAGTCTATGTAGCATACACATTGTTGCCACAGAATGCACTAGGTTGCTTTCCGCGCACAAACGCTTTCGTTGCGGATGCATCAGTCCCAAACGGTGCGAGACCGGACGACTATGCTGGGACCGGGTACGACAAGGGACATGCTGCCCCGGATGGCGATTTGAGTTGGAGTCAACAGGTAGAGTACGAGAGTTTCTTGATGACCAACATGTACCCTCAGCATGGCAGTCTAAATCGTGGGATTTGGAAATTACTAGAAACAAGTGTCAGGGGATGGGCTGTACAGTTGAATCAACCGTTTACAGTTTACGTTGGAGCTATATATGGCGCTGGTGATCCTACTATAGGCAAAGGTGTTATTGTACCTCATGGTTTCTATAAGATTGTGATTAACAATAGTACAGGACAAGTTGCAGGATGGATGTTCCCGCATACTAAACCTTATGTTAACTTGGGTAATGATTTGACTAAGTTCAGAGTATCAGTTGCTGATATTCAAAAGTCTGCAGGGGTAACTTATCCTTTCCCTAAGAACGCTACAGAGTTGCAGCCGGGAAAAGAATGGCCAGTTGATTATGGCGCATTGACTAAGGCGAAACGTGCTAAGTGCGGAGCCAATGCTACTGAGTAATTATTTGCCAGCTTTATCAAAAATATCTTTTTGAATCTTATACCACTCTACGAATGCATCATGCTTGACAGCACATTCATAGTAAGTGGTATAGTTAATTGTAACTGTCTTACTTACGTCTGACAGCTTTGGCTCGTTTCCTAATTTTTCTAATTGAGGGCATCTTACTAATAACCTTTCTGGAACTTCAGGGAATTTAGCAGTAACTGGTACTACTGTTGAGCATCCTGTTGCAAGGAATGCAAGTATAATAAAAATTGCTAGTACAAATAATTTAAGTAAATTCATTTTGGTTGCTCCGCAGAATCATTGTGTGCTTTAATAAATTCTTGTGGTATTTCACACACTCCACCTTTTGCGAACTTCTCATCATATTTGATAATTTCACGGTCAACATATTTAATAATGTCATTGCCTCTTGTTCTTACAATTTGTGTTTTAGTGACAACTTTTTCAACTATTTTTGTATTTTCTTTAGCACTCTTTGCTTCTGCTTCTGCAAGTTTAGCTTCAACTTCTTTGACTCTAGCTTGCCAAACTGCATTATCTGCTAGTCCACCTTCTAAGAAAAGTCCAAATGACAGCAACAGAATACTAATGACACGAATAGGAATAACGTATGTTTTAATTACTGGAATCATACCCAGTACAAAGCCAACTAATGTTCCAAGTACGCCCGCAATTGTTATTGTATGAAAGACCCAATCGGGTAAAAATGATAATATCCACATACTCTTATTTATTAAAGTATGAGGATCCCTTCAACCAATCATAGTATATTTTAAAGCCCTCAGCAACGTCAACTTTGGGGTCAAATCCAAAATCTTGTCTGGCCATGTCAATATTCAATGCTCCCCTGCTAGGGAAATCCGGGTCTTTGTCACGTACTTCTATTGTCCCCGAACCAGCTAGTTTTACTGCCATTTCTGCGGCTTCAAGTAATGTGACGCTATGACTTTTTGTGATATTGTAAGTCTTATTTTCTGTATTGTCAGACAATGCTGCCGCCACAACTCCATCTGCGGCATCATCAACATAAGTGAAGTCTAGTGTTTCTGTTGCACCGTTAACTTTGATGGTTTCACCACGCATTGCAGTAAGTAAAAATTTACTGATAACACGGTCTTCTACATCCAAAGGTCCATAAACAGCACTAGGACGAATGATAGTATGCACAAGGTTAGTTCTATGAGTATAATCTCTAACAAGCCATTCTCCTGCTAATTTCATTATGCCATATTGTCCTTGAGGTTTACAGATGGCATCTTCTGTAACATCATCAGTAAAGTCACCATATACCATTGAACTACTGATATAGATAAACTTGCGTACTTCATATTTATCACTAGTTTCCAGCAAATTAAGCAACCCTTCACTCATAGTACGACTACCTAGTGCTGGATTTGCATTCACAACTTTCTGTCTAGGGAAACTAGCCATGTGAATTACAATCTCAGGTTCTTCAATAGAGAATATGCTATCAACATTTGCGCCAATAGAAATATCTTTGTCATAAATCTCACATTTATATTCATCTATCTTTTTTAAACGATTGTACATCAAGTAATCTATTTCTTCCTGCGGTATGATTCCATAGTTTGTTTTTGTATCCATGATTGATACAATATGTCCTTGGTCTTGTAGTCGTTTAACTACATTGTGACCTATCAGTCCTAATCCACCTGTTACCAAAATATTCATAATCCAAATATACCTTTTAAGTACAACGCAACCATAATGATGTTTAATATCCACATACTAGGTTGTTTCCATAACACACCTAACCATAACCAAATGAAAGCAGTGAAAGTACCTACATATTTGTTGAGTGGTACAATATCATGGCTTGTTAGATATACGGTTAACAATGCACAGCATGTGCCAGTCCACTTCACATAAAATGATAGTGGCTTTCCAAATAAGAATGGTGGTTCATCAATCAAACTTTAATTTCCAATATGTATAATTTTTAGGGGATAGATACGCACGAATTTCATACTTCCAACCGTATGTAGCTTCATCTACTTGACGAACCCACATTGGTATAGGGTTAGAATGTTTCATTATCCATTTACCTGATTTTGTTTGTTGCCATTGCCATAAAGGTTCTCCGGCATACAAATCAGGATCTTCTACATCTCCCATACGAAAAGAATGCACTGTGCATTCAATAGGTTGTTGTTTCTTTCTACTCATACTGCCATTTTTGCTCTAATCGCATCGTGACTTTGATAATTTTCTAAATGAATGTCTTGCATGGTCATTTCAAAAATATTGTTCTTTTGTGAATTCAACATTAATGTTGGCAATGGATAAGGTTCACGATTTAATTGTTCTTTAACTTGTTCAACATGGTCAGTGTAGATATGTGTATCGCCTGTACTGATAATCAACTCACCTACTTTCAAATTACAATGATGTGCAATCAAATGAGTGAATAACGCATAGCTAGCAATGTTAAAAGGTAAACCAAGAAACACGTCCACACTACGCTGGTACATATGACAAGAGAGTTCTTTATTTTTGTTGACATAAAATTGGCTCATGACATGACACGGTGGCAAAGCCATTTGGTCTAATTCACCTGCATTCCATGCATTGATTATGTGTCTACGACCATTAGGGTCTTTAATCAACCCTTCAATTAAATTCTTTAGTTGGTCAGTTTCTTTGATATGAATACTACCATGTCGGTTATATTCATTACCAAAGTCATCTTTGAATGATTCATTCTTGTGTATTATCGGTGTTTGCCAGTGTCGCCATTGTACTCCATATACACGACCTAAGTCACCTTCATATGCTGCCTTATCTTTCCAATAAGGTGCAAGTGCATTTGGTGTCCAGATTGTTACGGTGCCTTCTTTGCTGCCATGCGTAATCTCCGCGAGGCGCCTTTCGTCCTGCGAACCTTCAATGAACCAGAGTAGTTCTCCAACGCAGGCTTTCCATGCAAGTCGTTTGGTAGTGACAGCCGGAAAACCCCTACGCAAATCAAAGCGAAGATTACGTCCAAACACACTAATAGTACCAACGCCAGTTCTATCATCTTTTGTTTCTCCGTTATCTAATATATCTTGTAGTAATTTTAAGTATTGCTTCATTTTCTTTTCCAAATTTGGTATACATGGTCGTTAAAACCTTGTACTGTTTCTAACTTAAACAGTTTTTCTAAGTATATCAAATCTATAAAACTATCGCAAGTGTATTCGGTAAATGTTCTGGTTAAATGTATTTCATCAAAACACCACCAATTAGTATTAATTAGTTTGGCTCCACCAATCATCCATGCTTCTTTAAGATTTATATTGTCTCTGACAGTAATATTAGGTAGTGTCACCACACCCTCAATTTCTGTACTAGTAACTACAATATTCAATCTATTTGGTAATGGTTTAATAGGTAAACTTTCATAAGTGTTACGACCCATTACAATTATCTTGCCGGTTGTAAGTGCCTTGAATCTTGGCAAATCGCCCTCGATTTTACTCCAGGGCAATTTGTTCTCATAGCCTATGCCACCTTTCGGATCACATGCTACTATAAGTTTCATAGTTTACCTAATAACTTATCTGTCTCCGGTTGTACTGTTTCTGCAATTGTTTCAACATTTAAAACAAATTCAAAACTAGTAATCAATGGATCTAATTCATGTAATTTGCGAGAGATGACTTCTTCTACTTCTTCAGGGTCTAATCCTTGACGCATTAATGCTTGGATGTTGATAGTGTGTTGTTTCTTACCAGACATTCTTACTACAATTTTTCGTATGAATTGTACAGGTACCTTACTCTTTTCAACATCTTCAAGTATATGTTCCCACTTTCTGATGTATTCAGGTGTCATTATATTCTTATGCTGTTACTGTTGCCTTTGCAGGACGACCTCGTTTTTTAACTGGGGCTTCGGGTACAACTGCTACAGATTTCTTAGTTGTTTTTTTTGGTTTAACACCATCTAAATCAGAGGCTTCTTGTTGTAGTCGTTGACTTTCAGCTAACAACCCTTTTGCTTCTGCTTCCATCTTGGCGGCTTGCTGACGCAAACTAGTGGCAATAGCATTATCTGCTAGAATGCCTTCAGGTGCATCAGTTACTGTACCTCTGAATTGTTTTGCAATATCAGTAGGAGCTAACTCATCAATTTCAGCAAGACGTTTAACTGCATTTTCTCCAGCTTCCATTTCATCTAAAATTTTATTTAAGTCACTAAGTTTAATTTTAGTTTGTGGATTAGGAGTTACTAATACTTGTTCAGTTTGAACTTTTTTAATTAACTTCTGTGCGTGAAGAACTTGTAAAATATATTTACCGTCAGCAGTATGTGTGCGATTTAATGCATCTGCTAAATTCTTGCTGTTTTGGCCAATTTCACTTTCGATGCATCTAATCATTGGATCGTGAATGTGTCTATTCAATGTTTCAGTATATGTTACTAAAGCCATATGTGGTTCGCCTGGTACTTGGCGGAAGATGATTGCAACTTTACGATCACCAACTTTACCTACGTGTCTTAAAAAACTCATGTTTATCTCCTTGAGGTTCTAAACATATTTAATACAATTTTTATGTAGGCAAATTTATTTACTACCAGACCAGCGTAATTCGTACATCATTGCTTCGGCAGGGTCTTCAAAATAGATATTTTGGGTAAGTATAAAAATAGACATTATGTCATTTTCATCTTCTTCTACGTTAGTTATAGAATAACGTCCATGACATTTAGTCATTACCCAAAATAATGAATCATCTGTTACAGGTGTTGTAGCTTTAGTGAAGTGAGGAGGAACATGTTCTAATTCACGTTTACCATACCATAACAAAGGATTTACATTCATCTAGTCAATACGTCCAACATCTTGTATTTTTCATAGGCATCTACAACTGCAGGTGTATTGTTCTCATTTGTGGGTACTACTTGAAACCAAAGTTTGTCACCATTTCTAAATGGGTGTGTACCCAAACTATCACCCATAAAACTTCTTGGTTGATGAATCTTACCACTGTTCCACAATCTAGTCGCTAAATCAATTAAATTGTCTAACTTATAGTCATCCAACTCATATCGTTCAGGATTTCTAGCATATGGATTACCTTGTGCGTGATATGTTTTAACTACACCAATGTATCTATCATAGTCAGGTGCGTCAGTGCGAGTTATGATGACCATAACCTCATCCTCGGACACTTCACCATTCATAAGGCTAAGCAAGCATCCACCAAGACTAGTACCAACATACATCATATTATTACTGCTTTCTGTGTTGCTCTATCACTGTAAATCTTTTCACCGTTCTTACGAATAAAATCAACCATGCCTTGTGGAGCGGTTTCAAATGCTGACTTGATTGATTCCTCAGTCAAATCATCATCGGCATTAAATGCATAAATTTCATAGCACCGTTGACTGTTTGCCTTTGCTCTCAATATCATCATTTGAATACTAGGAGTAGTTGGTTTAGGTTTTTCAGAAAGAATACTCCACATGTATTCTTTCTCCCACTTGCTAGTGTCAAAAATAAATTCGAGACCATACATGTCCCACATTGCAAGGTATTGTTTCATGGGTCAATCGTCATTGTCTTTTACAGTAGTGAAGGTATACTTCAACAATCGATAGAATACATAAAAAATACCAGCGACACTTCCCAATAAGAATAGTGTACCAAAAGTATTAGCAAGAGTAGTTACAGTTTCCATTATTTTTCCTCGTAAATTGCAAATTGACCGAATGGGGGATTCGGATTCTTATCACCATGAATGATCCAAGTAGTGTCACAATAGTCAGGGTCACCCCATGAACCAAAGGGATATCCATCAGTAAACACAATCAGTCTCTTAGGCTCAATTGCATTCTTTTTCAGGTAATCAAAGATACAATCAAAGTCTGTACCACCTCCACCTTGAGGTTCGTATTCTTCAATGCTATCCATGTTCTCACTATGAAAGTCTTGTGGGTTATATGTGTCAGTATCAAAACAGAATACATGCACTTTATAGCCATCAAAGCTATCCATCATGCCACCGATCTCACCTAAGAATGCTTGTGCCTGTTTGTTTGAAATTGAACCTGACATGTCAAGTGAAATAACAACATCAATTTCTTCGCCAGGAGTAGTACCGGGCATGATAGCATCCATGTGCCAACCTTTACGATTGGCTCTCATCCAACTGTAGTCGGTACGAATTGCACTAGTCAAATTAGTTTGAATCAGTTCACGCCAAGGCATTTGCGGATCAGTAACATCTTGGATAAGACGCTCAACACCTTTAGGCAAACTACCTGCCTCTGCACTTTGTGCCGCTTGAATGATAGCCTGTTTCATTTCAGCACGGGCACGGTCCTTTTCTTCCTGTGACATGCGAGGACGACCGGGCTTGTTACCATCTTGACCATCGCCGTCACCTTCGTCATCATCACTGTCCATGTGATCGTCCAACAATTTATCAATCAAATCATCAATATTGATTTTTTGAACATTCTTCATCAAGTCATCATAGATTTCCTCTGCAGGCTTGCCGTCATATTTTGTTTCGTATAAGCAAGGTACAGTAGTAATGAATTGGCCTACATTGTGACGTTTCAAGTCTGCATTAACTGCATAGTCATCAGCAATATTCCAGATTTGAGGATCACGCTCATTTCTACGACCCATGTGGTCATATACAACGTGCAACACTTCATGACCTACCAAGAATTCAACTTCTTTAGGCTTCAACATCATAATGAAGCGGCTATTGTAATAGAATTTTATACTGTCTGTTGCCGCTGTTGCACACCATTCATCAGCATTAACTAATTTCATGCGAGTAGCAAGATTGCCAAAGAAACTATGACGCAACAACAAACTAATACGTGCCGTTACCAATCGTTCACGGGCCTGTGCATCAATTTTAGGATCAGTGGGTCCGATAAGTTTATCAAACTTATCACTACGATTCTTTTTACGTTTGCCAATTACTTCACTCATTGCATGTTCCTTTATCAGTTAATAATAGTATTATATATCCAACCGTATTTATTGTCAAGCACGTAGGCCTCTAAAGCCTTTATCAAATGCTATTCGGGCATAGTCTGGCGCCGATTCAATACAGTAAAAGTTCTCAGCGATTAATTTACCTAAACTACGGGCACGGGCACTTTGACCCAATGCATAAAAATATTTCTTACCTGACATACAAAATCCTTTAGAAAAAAAGGGTGAGAATATTCACACTATCCTCACCCTTAAAGGAACCTTTCGGTTCCGAGGGAGTCAACTTATATGTTGACGAAAACTTAGTTACCGGCTTCTACAATGTACTTGCCGTATTTCTTGTGAAACTCGTCAAAGTTTTTCAACTGACTAGGTTCGATAGGCAGTTCGTATGTTTTCAATGCAATCTTAGCACCCATGACTGTCAACTCAGTTTCAAAGTTGTTCATCATGTAGTCAAAGAAGTTCTGTGACATTTCATGGAACTCTTTAGCTTTGACCTTTTTCTGTTCTACTGCATCTTTCAACTCATAGCACATACCAACAGTCAATGCATACATAGCACTAATTTCTTTCACAGACAAGTCTTTCACTTTGCCTGCAAGAATATCAGCAGGCTCGGGCATCTTACCTGAGATTTTGCGGTGTGCTGTAAACTTAACAGCAAGACCTTCACCAACAGCACCTGCAATCAAATTGAATTGTGTGTCAGTGTCCATGTTGTCCTCGTCTTTCAACAAGTCACTAACGAAACACCAACTACGGGGTGTTGCGAATGCACGACTTGAAGATTTAGCATCAAAGTCATACATGTCTTGTTTTGCGAATGACAAGTAACCAACAACGTCTTTGTGAATGTTGTTTTTCACTGCCCATGTCTGCCATGAGTTAAAGTCAGGGCGCATTTCCAAGTGAATGAAACGATTAGCAAGGGGCATCGGCATACGATAAGTAACACCTTTGTCACTATCACGATTACCTGCCGCTACGATTACGACATTATCAGGGAGTTTGTATTTACCTACACGGCGATTCAGAATCAACTGATAACCTGCGGCTTGCACAGAGGGTGATGCACTGTTCATTTCATCTAAGAACAATACAACGATTGGGAATTGCTTTGCAAATTCTTCATCAGGCAAGTCAACCGGGGGAGCCCAATCCATCTTACCGATATCTTTATTGAAGAAGGGGATACCACGAATATCAGTTGGTTCCATTTGCGCCATACGCAAGTCAATAACATAGCCTTGCAATTCAGTAGCAATTTCCTGAACTACATCAGACTTACCGATACCGGGAGGGCCCCACAAGAAAACGGGACGCTTAGTTTTGAAAGCACTTAGAATTGCTTTACGGGTTTGGACACTAGTGATAGTGTGATTGTCACTTACATGTGATGCCATTGTTGACTCCTTGTTGATGGCTTATAGATAACGAAAACATAGTATAACAGTAAACTGAATTACTGTCAACCAACTCTTTTACTTCTTTTTGCTTTTTGGGTAAGCGTGTCTATCAATGCACATGCCAATTCACCTTCACGGCGAAAGGCTTCACGTTCCCAAGGACGCTTGAGATATGCTACTGTATATTGTTTACCTAACCAAATGCGTTTCATTTTACCATTGCGTGATAGCTCGCCACGATACTGCCCACGGACATACTGCTTTGCATGAACCATTTCGTGGGCAAGTGTCAGTAACATTTGAGGTAATTGTAAAGCACTATCTACTGCAATACTGATTTCCTTGTCCCCGGTCTTACTACAAATTCCGTTGTTACCATCACGTTGGCGTAACTTAGGAGCCATACAAATGTATACTATATACTTAAAACTTGTTATGTTTAAGTATTTGGCATAAAATTTTGCAGTTTTTTGTAACATCTGGACCTTTTCAGGGCTTGTATTACCATGTGCTAAGATTTTGATTTCCATACTGTAAGTATACTACAGGAGAGATTTATTGTCAACCAAGAAAGGTAATACTAAGTATGTATATGAATATTCTAGTCGTACTCCAAACCCATAGCAAAGGTGATAGCCAACACTATTTAGGCATGAACAACCATGAAAGGTTTGTTAAAGCCCCTAAAAGTGAAATAACAAGGCGTTGCACACGTAGTTTAGTTGAAACAATGAACTATGCTAAAGAACTATACTTAGATAGTGAATTTGAATTGGTTGTCTTTGATGACCATAGTGATGAGTCAACAGTCAATGAGATTAAAAACAATCTTAACATAGCTACATTCAAAACACAATTCATTGCTTTAGATACGTATGGAATAATGCCAAGCATACTACGTTGCTATGAACATGGTCGTGATTATGGTAAAGAGATTGTGTATTTCGCACAAGATGATTATCTATACGATACTACCGCATTATACGACATGATTCAAACAATGATGTTTACCAGTCATGCATTAGGTAACTTTACTTGTATCTATCCATATGATGATCCATATAAGTATATTCCAGAAAACACAGCAGTACAAAGTCATATCATTCGTAGACAAGGTCGTCATTGGCGAACACTACCCATGACTGCTAGTTGTTTCATGGTACATCATCAAGTCATCAAAGACAATTGGGATGTGTTTGAAGCAATGGGTAAGCACAAAGTTGATAGCAAAATGGAAGATAATACTATCAATCAATTGTTCAGAACAAGAGGTTACTATTTGTTTGTTCCTATTCCTAGCCTAGCATTGCATATGCAATATGACACAGAAGAAGATGACCAAATGAATTGGCGTGAATGGTGGGATAGATATGATAGACCTGAACCATTACAACCAACAGTTGATAATACTGTATTAAACGTTGGCTTTGGTGGCATGGCTATCAAAGACTTACTATACACAGAAGTGTTTGAAGGTATGCGTGAAGTGTCCTTGGACATTGATAACAAGTTTAATCCAGATATAATTGCTGACGTAACTGATATAAGTCATATACCAAACAACTATGTCAATTGTGCTTATACATCACATATGATTGAACACATTGATTACTTCAAAGTACCAAGTGTTATCAGTGAATTATTGCGTGTATGCAAACCCGGAGGTTATGTTAGAATATTGACACCCAATCTGCAAGTCATAGGTGAAAAGATTGTATCAGGTGACTTACTTGATGTTGTATATGAAAGTGCAGGCGGACCGATTAGTCCTATTGATATTATCTATGGTCATCGTCATAGTGTGCATAAGAATCGTGTTGATTTCATGCGCCATCGTACTGGGTTTAGTAGAAAAGTCTTTGAACATATTGCCAAAGAACATGGATTTGATATGGATATCAAAGAAGTTGGGTTTGATTTGTTAGTTGATGTAAAGAAACATTAACGCATTAATTGTGCTATAAGCAATAGCTTTTCTAAATGGTCAATAGCTTTATTAATTTCATCTAGTTGGTTTTGAACTAGTTTAGATTTACGGATTCTTCTGGCTTCTACTTCTATCTTGCTCAACCCCGTAATCATTGAGTCAATATTTTTAATCATCTTATTAAAGTCAGGATTGTATCCTATACTTTGCATTTGTTTGAGCAGGCTACTTTTGACTTCTTGCCAATCAGTAGCCTGCTCAATTTTCATACTCTTTCCAAAACAGTTAGTCCGTTATTATTAGTATAACGTTCTTTGATTGTCCAGTTTTTATTTCGTGCGATGAATTCTTCAACTGCTGGCCACAAACCAACATGACCTTCTGACTCACCCTTTTCACCAAAGATTGTAGTATCATGCATAATGATGTATTTTTTAACTCTATCAGAATGCAATGCTAACTCTTTAGTCAAGTGTTCATAAACATGCCAGGTATCAATGAATAGTAAATCAGTTTCTTCAATTACAAGATTTGGACTACCGGTATCAGCTTGAATGAAAGTGAAACTAACACCTGCATCAGTAGCTAAACGTCTTGCCTCACCGATAGCAACATCTACAATATCAATTGATACTAAACGTTTTGGATGTGCGTCTAAGAATGACCAAGTGCTTACTACACCACGTACACCCATTTCAGTAATGTGTTCACATTCTGTTGCGTATTTACGTAATGTAGGTAAGTGTTCATAGATATCACTTGGTCTAGTGCGGTGTGCATCATACCAGCGTGTGATACTTTCTTTGGCTACTTGAATTCTTTTGGTAAAGTCTAAATCAAGTGTTTTTTTGTTTTCTTGGGTAGTGCTGTTTTCACTAGCACTGATAGTAATGTTGCTAATCATTGAATGTTCCTCAGTATTAGCTATATATCACAAATTTTCTGACAAGAATTTTTTTATCCGTTCTTTAGCCAATGCTGTTGCTTTACTGTTATATTTCATTTTATATCCCCACAATGTTCTATCCGGATACGCAAGGTCAAATCCATGAGTTGCACCTTCATATTCATAAATCTCTGCATTTTTAATATCTTTACATTGAAAGGCGGGAGTCCAATCATCAGCACCACCCAAATGAAGTTGGATAGGTGATTTCATAAAATGTCCCCAATCAGGTGGATTGATATTTTTATTGAGGGTTACTTGTCCTAAAGCAAAAATATGACACCAAGGATACATAGCGATAGATGCACTAATTTCATTAGTTTCAGGTGCAAGCATTGCTAAACGTATTGCAGTTGTCCCGCCGTGACTTATTCCTATATAGGCAACTTTTCCTGTATGCCATGATTGTTGTTTAATCCACTTAGCCGCTTCTTGGGCTTCTCTTGCTCTATATTCTGGGGAAATACGCATCGGGTCAGTACATAAGGTACCTCCACTAAGACCTTTACTTTCAAAAGAATCGTATGCAACCGCATTATATCCCAAACTATTAAATTCTCTTGCCCAATCAAGTAATGCTGGATTAGTACGTAATCCATCACATCCATGACCAATAATTATAGTGGGATGTGGGCCGCTAGCCCATGGTTTTCGTACTTGAAATGTTCTATGATTTATTTTAGGAGATTCAAAAGTTGAAACTTCTGATACTTGAATATTATTTTCTACGGATGCACAACCTGTAGCAATTGAAAACAAAAGTATACAAAGTAGTTTATTCACAAGCAACTCCAAAAAGTTAAGATGTAGATACTATAACACAGAATGGAATTAATGTCAAGCCAATAAAAAAGACCCTTTCGGGTCTTAGTACTGGGTACGAGTTCCAGCTCCGCTCAATCTGTGCGGTCGATTTAGAAACTACGTGTATACTGTAAACGCACTGCGTCTTTTTCTTCATCACCCCAGCTACGGCTCCAGCGAACTGCAACTGCGTCTTGCTTGGTAAGTGCATAACCTACTGCAACATGTCCGCGGGTTGTTTCAAACGCTTTACCTGATTCAAATGCATTGCGGTAACGGGCACCAACATCACCAGTAAAACCTGCAACTAATGGGAACTTGTATCCTGCATCAATTGCATAGTGACTGAAATGGGTTGAACTTGTAATTTTTTCACCTAAGCGTCCGCCTAAGTAGAAACCATCAAATGATTTCTTAACACGAAGTTCCAAACCCTGTGAAATAGAACCATTGCCAATTTCAGTTTGACTATTTTCCATTTTGATGCTATAGTCCATTGCGCCATCTTTAGTACCAACAACTAATGCTTCTTTAATGTTGTCAGCACCAGTTGTACGATTGCTTTCATCATAATATTCCAATGATGCATAACCGCCTGCTGCCATTGCGGAACCTGCAATCAATAAAGTTGCGAATGTTACTGCTAGTTTTGTAAATCTCATTTTATCTCCTTGTGTGTAAATGATTATGTATTTATAGTAAAAAATGTGACAGAAATATTACTTCCTCATTCCTCACTTTTTGGTAGACCATTACTGTGTCTATCCCTGACTTCTTCCGTATCCTGGAATAATCGTTTCTCTTGTGTAGTCAACTTATCCTTATGTGTTTTCCTAGGATTACCACATAAGAAACATTCTGGGTTACCACAGTCCATAGCATGGCGTTTGTGTAAACGATGCGGATCTTTTATATCTGGACTAGGTATTGTACCCGGAAGATGTGCCGCTTTAGCAATCTTAACTTGTTTCTTAATTGCGTTTTCATCCTTGAGTAAACGCTTAGAATGGTTGAATTTGTCTTGCTCAGTACTCATTCTTTAAATTCCTTCAATAGTTTAATATCATTATGTTTGACAATTAGCATAGACTTAATCTGTCCATTTACTTTAATAGGTAAATCCAAATGTACAGTAATTTCTGGGCCATCTGAATTGATGACCCTATCATTTCCTACACTTGCTATGAATGGGATTTTATTGTAGTGACCAAATACACGATCACCTATAAAATATGTAGGTTGATATGCTTTGTTTTCAAAATAAGTAGTTAGACTTGCCATTGATATCTCCCAAATTGATGATTATATTATATAGATTTATTTAGGATAGTAAAGAAAAAAGGGCATTACTGCCCTAATCTTGAAGTCAATGCATATCAGCGATTAGCGATATACATTGTGATTTCAAATCCGAAACGCATATCGGTAGCTTCTGGTTTTGTCCACATAATTTTCTCCTGTTAAGTTTGACATACTGTCTTAGTATGTATCACTATTATACACGGAAAAATCAGAAATAACATAGTGAAAATCATTGTTCTTACTAAGTGTAAACACTTAGAGAAAAAGGCTCCTAAGAGCCTTTTCTGATTTTCTGTTACGAGGTATGTCTTACCCTAAGCAGTGTTTAGGCTGCTAATGCGAACTGTGAGTCGTTTGCGGTTACTTTTGTTTAGTTTTAACATCTACTCTGATGAGCGCCTAATCTTTGTACTATCCTGTCGGTCGATCCCATGTCACCCCCATCAAAAGCACAATCATGTTTCTTATGTCTCTGTATGCTATGTGCATACCTAATGTGCTTATGGTGGAGGTGGGGAGAATTGAACTCCCGTGTCGCCAGTGTTTCCTCAGCAGGTTTACGCTGTTCTTTTTATTTATTGAATCCACAACAATTGCTGATTATTAATCTGCCTTTTGATAAATTCAACTGTTCTATTATAACATCATCCGGTTTTAAATACAAGTTTTTTGATCCATCATTGTACCATTTTCTACCATATGCATTATTATTTTTGTTTTTATGCATATCTCTCCATTCTGCAATGGAAATCCAATTATCGGGTATGTCTGTTTTTTTAAATTGTTTACGGGAAGATACATCCTTTGAGGACTTCTCTACACACCAAATAGTACCAAATGCAGGATTTTTTTCGCCAATGCGTTTGCGGCCAGCTTCTTTTTGAATTTGTTTGACTATGTTTTCTCTTGTCATTAAACCAGCAAGACCTTGCCAAGCAACATAATCTTGCAAAAGACCATGTTGTTCATATAATGTACGATGTGCTTCTGCATGTTCGGCTACTGACAATTCAATTAAATTAGAAGGATCATCTGTGCCGCCCATGTGTTTTGGTATGATATGATGTTTGTGACTCATGCATGTATTTATGCCTGTTGCACCCCCGTCCAGAACACATTTCTCTTTGCTTCATACAGCAATAACTTACAGTATATATTTATTGTTGAGCTTTGTCAACTATTTTGGCTTGACTAGGATCAAGGATAACATAACTGATATGCCCTTTATCTTCGTAACGGTTCTTGTATGCTAACCCATCATAGCCCTTGCTTGTTAGTAACTTTACTAAAATGGGCGTTTGCTTTTCGGGTTTGCCAGCTAATGTAGTCACTGTCATCATTTCGTCTTGGTCAATGATACCTGCATTCTTTAGTGCAAATGCAAACTGTGTAGGAGCATGTATTCCAGCAAAGTCTTTAATCACTGCTGGGTTCTTAATGTCTAATTCAACTTGATAAATCTTACCGTTTATCTTCTTATAAGCCATTCTATCACGGGCGGCAGTCTCGCTACCAAAATGACTTAGTGGACGGAAGCTGGTGATATCTGCATCTGTTCCGTGATAAGCAATGACTTCATCTATACGCATTCTAATATTTATGTGTGGTAGAAGAACGGTTAGACACCCTTGCGTCCAGAACACATTTCTCTTTGCTTCATACAGCAATAACTTACTCTTTTACATTGTAAAAAGACTTTTTGCTATCCAGAACATATAGTTGGCTACAACTAAGATGCCCCACATATAAACCCAATGCCAATTTTCAAACATAAAACCTTACTCTTGTACTTCGTCAAAGATTGAATCTAACCAATCTTTGGCTTCTTGTTCACTATCAAAAAATGGACTAATACACTGTTGATTTTCATTTACATAAAACCAAGTATATGTGTTCATACCCGCATCTCTGTATCGTACTAGTACCATAATAGTCCTTATCGTATCATAGTATTTATATAGGATCAATTAATTTGGGTCAAAATGAAAGGTATATCTGTGTAATACACGTTCTGCTAGTATTTTAGGATCATCTTGGTCACGCTTGTGCAGTGTCAATACTTGGTCGCTGAGAACTATATCCCCGATTTCCCAAACGTGTTTATATATGAATTCCGGCTTAAAGCAATGTTCTTTAAGAATCTCTAATAATTCAGGGTCTGATGGGAAACTACATTTGTTCATAAAATGAAAGTATAGTCCTGGCTTACCTTTATGACTAATGTTAACCAGAGGCATCATATAGAATTCTTCTTTATTTGTTAGCATGTATTCGTACTGTATTTTTGATAACCCCTCAGCCCAAATTTCAGGAGAGTATTCAAATCTACCCTCAACACCCTCACATCGTTTTTTCAACTCATCACTCATTGCCTCATAGGCTTTAGTGGTATCCATCCAACTTGTACTAGTACCTACACAACCTTCAGTTACACCCTGTAACGCAACACCCCTAGCACGATTAAAAGGACCATTCATATTACTGTGCCAATCAAGTATTCCAGTACCAAAAATACCAGTTATATTTCCATTCTTTAATTTACCAGTTACACGCTGTACTGGAAACAAACTATCATCATCTGTAAATGAATATGGATCAACATATGCACCCGTATAGTATTTGTTAACATCACCATCAGGATTCCAGATACATTGATTCCAATTTGCAATTTTACCTATACCCTCAATAAGTTTTGCATAGGGTACGAACTTCAATGGTTGATTACGTAACACCACAACTAGATGCTCTAAAAATAGTTCTTTGATTTCAGCATAGTCATCATTGGTCATTTGAGAAATATCTACATCTAATATTTCAATACCGCAATTTGCTAAAGGTTTAATCTTCATGTTTACCCCATTTTATTTTAAGCCAAATACGTTCATGTATATAATAATCAATACTTAAAAGTACGTGCAATGCTGTGGCAAATCCTGTGGCTGATGCGATATCACCGGTAAATAACCAAGTCCAAAAGATAGTAAATACCCACGCTGTTAGTCGATATGTAAGCATTCTTACTATTGTACGTTTTTTAGTTTCCATTTTATATTTAAGTTAAAATATTCTCTGTAATTATTTCTCTATAAGTCCAATCTAAAAATCCTATAGAAAGAAACTTACGTACTCCGGATTCGAGTAAAGAAACCCCATGTATACTACTAACATCTAGTATATAACTTGTATTTGATTCAGCAACAAATTCATCTTTTTTTTCACAATGCATTGGATCATATATTGTATCTTTTCCAATCTTAATTCCTTGATAGTTATTATTTGCTATATAAAATGTAGTTACTGCTTTGGGTGTTTCGATATAATGATTCACTACCACGGTTCCATTAATATCTTTATGCAACCAAATATTCCCATCAACTTCTGCATAAGTGATTATGGGATTCTCTAATCCAATAGAAGTGAACATATCAATAATATGCTTATTCAATTCAGTATCTTTAAGTTTCCAATATCTGATACCTGTATTAGTCAACGGGTCAAGATGTTCAACGACTAAATCTCCCTTGATATCTTCAATGGATATTTTTGGAAATTGAATATTTACTTGCTTGAAGTATTCATTATTCATATTGTTTAACAAACAACTCATGTAGCCAAGCCCAATCATAACTGAGCATTAGTTTATTCAAATCCCCATTCACTGAATAATAATAGTTCACTGCGTCTGTTGCACCCCGTATAGAATGTTCACCGTATTCACTATTACCTATCATTAACCAAGCATTTAATCTAAACTTGCTTTCATTATCATTAGCATATGATAGCTTGATACATTCACGGAATGCTGTTCTCCATGTATCCCATATACTTGTATTATACATTGCTATTCCGGAATTGAGGTTTACAACTTCAGTAGGACTATCCATCGTGAAGTCAAGACCTTTAACTACTGTATTCATTGTCAATGTCTTATTATTGGCGACTATAGCCTGATGTCCGTATTTCAAGTTATTAACTGGATTAGTAGCAGTGAAAATATAATGTCTGTTCGATTTAAAAATATCAGGATGCCAACTAAAATCAAAATCCGCATTAACTTTTAACTTGGCATTGACTAAGAAATACCACGGCGTGTTACTTGCGTTTGCAGCCGCATGTTGACTTGCTACACGACCTTTAACTTTATCTATCCTAACTATCCTATTAGGTAAATTTAAAGATATCAAATGTTTGTAATTAGCTTCAGCACATGCTTCCCCGTTGCTAAAAAAGACAATATCTAATAAAGGATTTTTATTTCCTAAAGAATGACGTTTAACATAAGGATAGTCTGTTACCTTGTCAAATAGATTAATTTTTGCTTCCCTTGGAACAATTGCTCCAACATTATCGATTAAATGCACATAGAGTTTTTCATCATTGTCAAAAACAATATCATAATCTACTGACGAATCGGTATTAAAATATGTATATTTGGTTTCAAATACGTGAGATTTCATTTTATCAAAAATACTATCCTCACATTGAATTGAGTCAATCTTTAAGGTAGCTTTTATGTCCTTTACATATTTGGTATCCATTGCTCCTTTAACTCTATACATAATAGTAGGCATGAATTCAGGTGAGTGAAATTTATTTCCAAATATGTAATTCATTGGGGGATCATTTGGATTTGGAACCCAGCTGTAATCAAAAGATTCAACATCTTCTAATACTTTAAATTTTGTTTTGTCCGGCAACAATGTCGCTTTAATATCATCAATATATTTTTTGTCAGTTGCACCCTTTACATGATATAAGATTGTTGGCATAGTAACGCTATCATACCATTGATTTCCGAATATATACATATACGGCGGTTCATTGGGGTCAGGATGCCAGCTAAGATCAAACTCAGCATTAGCCACTAGTGGACGATAACATCGATTCTCTATGGCTTTTCTTATTGCAATTTGGTCATTACAATATTTCTTTTGTGTACTACCTTTTGCTACATAGATAGGTCCACCGGCTTTCTGCCATTGTGTCCCAAACTCATACATCATTGGTGGTTCTGTGTCATCGGGATGCCAACTAAAATCAAATGCATCAGTGTCAATTTCTTCTAGTATTCTCCACTTACGCATATCGGGCAAATTGTTTACCTTTTGTATATTAATATACTTTACTTCCGTTGCACCCTCAACGATATATCTCGGTCCTCCTGTCTTTTGCCATTGTGTTCCAAATTGATATATTAACGGAGGATCGTATGGGTTAGGTATCCAGCTATAGTCAAATGTTGAATCATCTATTCCTTCTGGTATCTCCCAATGTTTCTTGTCAGGTAATAGATATGCTTTAAGTTGTGTGATATATTTTTTATCAGTTGCTCCCGACACACGATATTGATATGCAGGAGAGTCATGCCATTGGTTAAAAAATACATATATGAATGGTGGTTCAGTATCGTCCGGGTGCCAACTTAAATCAATAGTACAATTAGCTATGAGTGGTCTCCAACACCTATCATTAGGATTAGCTATTTTTATAGCATGTTGATGATTTTGATATTTGACACCTTCATCTTCAGGAATGATGAATCTTGGGCCTCCAGTTTTTTGATGCTGAGTTCCAAATTGATGTATGTAGGGTCTATCATATGGATCAGGCCTCCAAGTAAAATCAAAATTTGTCGTGTCAATGCCCTCAGGGATTTCCCAATAGCCTTCACTCCAAAGATATTTTCTATAATCTACATTTATCATAATTTTTAAATTTTAATTTGAATGTGTTTGACTGGGCCCCAATCATCTCTCCATACTCGTTGTTTGGTATGATATAATACAGCACCAATACTACTACTAGGATCTCCTGGATTTGGCAATGACCAAACTTTTTTCCAAGCCTTAACTTCATATTCATTTGCTTTACTGTTCATTGCACAACCACCCATATAAACAAGACTATCAGTATCAATTAATTGCCGTGCTTTTAACATAACAGCAGATATTTGATATTCAAATACCAGTTGAACGGCGGCAGCTATATCGTTTTTGTCTTGTTCTGTATTAATTGTGTATGGCCAATCTGTTACACCTCTGTGCAGATTTTTAGTTAATTGCACCGTGTATTTAATATAACTTTCGACCTCAGAGTAATATCTCTTTGGATCTCCTTGACTTGACATCTGTTGAAGTATATGTTCTTGTTTAATGGGTTCTAGTCCAATTAATTTAGTAAATGCACTATAAAATAAACCTAAGCTATTTGGATAACTTCTCGACCATACTTTTTTAAGTTTGCCTTCTTTACCTTCCCAGATGCTAGCACATTCAAATTCTCCTATCGCATCAAGTACAACAACCGCACAGTGATTAAATGGACTAGTATAATATCCCGAGGCTGCATGACTAGCATGATGTGGGGTATAAGTGACAGGTGCATATCCTAATCCCCATTCTTTAAGTTTATGTGTTGGTAAAACAGACAAGTCCATAGCAGTAGAATATTGGCCTGCATATATCTGCCTTACTTTTTTAAGCCAAGGATTTTCATACCAATAGATCCTGTCAGGCGTGCCATAATACTCTAAAAAGTTTTTATACATGTTTGGAGATAGTATATCACTAGTAGATACTACATTGTTAATGTATTCTCCGTTGTTAAACACAGCTACACTTGAGCCGTGATTTAGTGCGTTTATTCCCCAATGTATCATTTGTAAATGAAAGGATCTCGTTTGCGTATTTCTTTAATCCGTTTACGATAACGGAACTCTCTTACTAATTTGCCAATAGTGCTATTATACAAGCGTTGAAGTAAATTTTTCATAGGTTAGAGTCCTTTATTTTTTCTAAAAACGTTTTAGCAAGCCGTCTACCAAACTCTTGGTGGATATGTATCTTTGGGTGATGGAATAATTCACTATTTTCAGGTGACCAAGTATCAAGTGTAGAGAAAGAAAAATTAGCGTCAATTATCGAATCAAAACTAACCGTTGGTGATATTACCTTTTGCATATACTCGGCTAGATTATATTGAGAGAACCTAGAATTTTCTTCAACCGTTGCCCAAATATATTGCTGGAACAATCTTCCGTTCAACCTAGAACTAAGTAAATCTAAATATTTTATGTCTCTGTACCAATTAAACAATATGTAATTATCATTAGCAATAGTTAATGAAAAATCTTTTTTAAAATTTTTATCCCAGGAAGTATCTAGGTCGTTTAAGATATAAGACTTTGAACCATACTCATCAAAGGTACATATTCTTTCAGCACTAGTAATGCCAACTATTATTAAATCAGTATCATTTATTTCCCCGTTACTAAGGTCATGTTCAATGTTAAAAACAATTGCTCCCATAGATGACCCTGGTACAGCACGATTATCCCAGTCAATGTTCAATTCATCACAAAACCAGCGAGGCCAGGATTTTGGATTATCTAACTTATTCCTAAGTTTTTCATCAAATTTATGATAGAATTCATAACCCTCTTTACGTTTTAACTTTTGAATTTCTTCTACTGAAAGTTGCGGGTAAAGTTCTTTATCGGATAATTCACTGCCAGCAGTAAAACTACACCCATAGAAAACAATTCGATTAAACTTCTTCATTTTAAATCTTCTCTTCCTTCATGTGTGTATATATTATCAATCTTAGATACTTTCCCGCATGTGTCAGCACAAAATAACATTTTACCATTAGCAACTGAGTCTTTAGTCCAACTATCAGTAAAAACTTTATCTAAGTGTCTTTCTTTAATAATATTTTCAAAAGTGTTATGATTGAGATTAAACTTTTCTAATCCATATTTCTTTATTTCGTGGTGTAACTGTAATGTTTTATCATCTACATAATTACCATTAATGTGTGTACCCACATAACAACATGGCATAACATTCCCAAAATTATCAATAAAGATATCTACAATGCCAGGCCTTAGGCTCTTACATTTTATCTCACAACTATTTTCTTTCTCATACTTACTGTTATCTAATACTTCATAAATCCTATCATAACTCCACTTGTGGTATTTTTGTATTAATTTTTCTTCTTTTTGATTATTGTATTGTTCTATTGTAAATTCATGTCCTGATGGAGGGTTGATGTTTCTGTATACTTCCAAATTTCTATTTTTTGCATTCAATGGTGGCATGATGACGTAATCTAGTTTACCTTCTTTGTTCAATGCTCCCATAGGATGCAAATCTGTACCATCATCAACCCCTAACGCTTTCTTAGGACCAAACCAAGCAAATCCTAAATCTTTTGCTAATTGTTTAGCTTCTTCTATTTGATGTTCGTTATGTCTAAAAATTAAATAGTCCCAATATGCACGTCCACCGGCAGCAATAAATGCCTTAACATTGGTCATAAGTTTGTCCCACTTGACGTTCCTACGGTAGATGTGATTGGTATCTTCTAACCCATCAATGCTAAATGTAACTGAACTTTTAGGATTATCTTTAAGTAAAGATCCTAATTTTGTCCACCATTCTGCATTTCTCATTCCACCATTGGTGTTAAACATTATATTTGTTTTAGGGCTACATTCAATAATGTACTGTACTATTTCTAAAGTATCATGTGCAATGCAAGGATCACCGTGTACTCCACAGAACAAAATCAAAGTTTGTTGTTTTAATAACTCTGGGGTAAACCATGTCTTAAACTGTTCAAATGATATTTCTCCTAGCTCAAGGTCAGGACGTAGCAGGGGACTACTTTGATGAAATCTCATACACATAGGACAAGCCGCATTGCATCTATTTGTCAATTCAATATGTAAATGATTTATTTGTTTGTAATCAAATGTTGTCGGTGTCAAAATATACTCCGTATTCTTTAAATATTTTCTTAAAATCTTGATTACGATATTCGTCACTTTTCTGTGTGACTGCTATAAATCTTTTAAATTCAATATCACTACTCTTACTACTGTTCATAAAATTAATAATACCAGGGATGTGACTCCATGCATGTGTTCTGCTCTTGTCTATTGATGATAGTCTTTCTTCTATTACCTTTTTAATTTTTTCAGGTAATATACCAATATTATGGTGCATAGGACCATGCACTAAATTTAGGTACATTCCTACGCCGCGACTAGCATACTTATTATGGTAATAGTCTACAATCTCAGGTACATTGTATATGTTTGCAACACTAATAGTAATGCACCAACTAAAAAATATGTTACCAAACTCTTCACCTATTTCTAAAAACTTTTCCATGTTAGTGTCAACTTCTTCCCACTTAGCAGGGTAACGCATAAACTCAAATTGTTCCCCTATACCATCTATACTGAAACTAACATTTACTTCTTTGAAGTTTTTCCATGTCTGCATTTCTTTAATAGGAAAATGTGTACCATTTGTATTATAGTGTAGTTCAATATCTTTAGAGATACCGGTAGATTCTGCAATCTTTAAAAGTTCCCACATTTTTTTACTCATAAACGGTTCACCGCCGTAAAAATCAAACTGCCTTATATAAGGTAATCTTGTTTTAAGTTCTTCCCAAAACGGACTTTCTTCATCATATGATTGGTGATACTTTTTTAAACCTTCGGCAAATACTTTGTATGTTACATACTTACCGCTTGTTTCATACGCTTCTTTCATCCATCCTGAACTTACATGGGGATTACAAGTTCTACAACTAATATTACAGGTATTACCCAAGTTTAATTCTAAATATGCTAAAGCATGATAAGGTTCAGTACGTCGGGCATATTTTTCGTTATCACGCATACGCTTACTTTTACGCCCAGCATCTTCTTCACGCCAACAATAATCACATCTAATATTTCGTTCACCGTTTAACATATCCTTACGAACTTCTTCAAATGCAGACTGATCCAAATGTTCTTGTATTGAGTTAGTTCCTAAAACTAGTTCAGCATCTTGTGGTTGATTTTTATACATACAACATAATTTTGTTGTACCATCGTTATTACCACTTAGTCCGTGAAATGCGTTTACGCACCATGTGTATTTTTTATTGTTAGTTGACATAATCTATAAAATATTTTAATTCAGGAAATGCTTTGTTGAAGTCTGTTCCTCTTCGGAAATCATGTTCTTCTATGAATGCTACAAAGTCCTGTCTATTTATAGCTAATTCATCTCCTTGATAGCGGTTGTGTTCTATCCATCGGACCACACGTTCTAGTTTAGCATACTCAGTAGACGAGAACGAAAACTTATCATTATCTTTAACTAACGTACCCATATAAGCTAGTGTATCATTTAGATGAACAATCATTTTATCATCTGCAATTAGACTAGATAAGTGCGGCGGTTCGATTAGATAAGGAGTATCAAACCAAATACGATGTGGGTAGCGTTTACGCAGTTCTAAAATTTTATCTAATAATAATTTAAAATTTGGAATACTTAAGAAACAGAAAGTAATCATAATACCTATACTGGTTCCAGGAACTTGTGTCAGATATAAATCTACATTACTCTCCCACTTTTCCATACTAAAACCATTTCTAATCCATTCTGCTTGTGGTCCCCAAGTATCTACACTGGTGAACAAACTCAATTGACCTATTTTATTTTCTGCTTTTAGTTTCTTACAGCCTTCTACAAATTTATTAAGATTACGTTCAGGTATGCACATATTACTGTTGATAGCAAACTCCATATCTGGTCTAGGATGCTCATCAATCCATTCTAAAACTTTAAACACGTTGCTACTCAATAAAGGCTCACCACCGGTAATACGCAATGTATGTAGTGATGGGTATACTTCAGGGAACCATTTCCAAAATGCTTCAATATAAGGGTTACCTTCTTCACGTTGATGAAATTCTCCAACTTGTGTAATCTGATGAATACTATATTGTCTGCGGTTCACATCACTTTTTAAAGGATAGTCACCGTATTTTTTAATTTCACTGTGCCATGCACTACTTACTGTGCTTGCACAATAACTACATTTTAGCTGACATTCATAACCAAAATTAATTTCTAAATATCTTGGATTAACGTTTGCTTGCCAATCTATTTTTCTTGTATCCTCTAATAGAGGTACTGCCCATGGCTCACTAGAACGTAGCATTCTATCACTAATGTGTTCACCTGGCAGGTCTTCAATATCCCAGCAATAGCTACACTCTTGTGGTCTACCACCCTCTAGCATTGTCTTTCGTTGTTCTTTCTTCCACTGACTGTTATGCAATGCACTTGGGTTTTGTTGAATTTCTTCTAAACTAACTCTCTTAGGCATTGGGTGATAGCAACTGTGATTTGTTCCGGTATGCAAATGCATACTTACATGATACCATTTAGCCAAGCAGAAGCCCGGGCCAGTTTTATCAAGTGTTATTTTGATTTGTTTAAGTCTATTATTGTGGTCTGTCATAATGATTTGCAATACTGGTAGAATGCTTCCATTTCAGGAAAAGTTTTTAAAAAGTTAGTGCCTCGTCTGTAGTCATGTTCATCTACAAATATTGCAAAGTCTTTTTGATGTGTTTTGTTTATAGTTCTATCATCAAATACACTTAAGATCCTCCGCATACGATTAACTTCATAATCATAGAATCCTCTACCGCACAATTCAGGAATATGCGTTTGTTGTAAATTATCCTGCATGAATTGAATTTGGTCTTGAATCATGCTTCTATATTCGTCAGGTAAAATCTCAATTGTTTGATGTGTGGGCCATCGTAAATATGGAATGTCTATTCCATTTGGGTGTCTATCAATTTCGCTAGTATATTTTAGTCTAAACTCTAACATATCTTTTAAGAAATCCTTAAAACTAGTGATACTCAATGCATTATAAGCACTCATTATAAAAAGTTTACAATGTGGGATCGTTTGCATCAATTGATGACAGTTATCTAACCATTCGTTGTAGTTTAGCCCATGTCTAATATACTCTGCTTTTGCACCGGTTGCTTCACAACTTGTATACACTTTAAAACTCTTAATTGCACCGGCGTCTTGCATTTGTTTGGCTAATTTTATAAATTCTAAAAATAGTTTTTTGGGAACCACTAGGTTACTGTTTATAGCAAAATCTAAATCAGGTCTAGGATTCTTTAAAATATACTCCATCATAGTAAACGTATGTTTGGTGAGTAACGGCTCACCACCGGTAATACGTAGTATTTTTAAACTAGGGTATAACTGTGGTAACCATTCCCAAAATGCATCAACATAAGGGTTTACATCTTTTTCAAGATATGGAATTCGTTTAGATGATTCTAACCAATGTATGTTATTAAATTTTTCACTAGTAGGATATTCCCCGTGTTGCTTAATTTCTTCCATCCATTTACTACTAACTTCAGGTCCACAATAACTACATTTAAAATTACAGGTACTAGAAAAACTTACTTCGATAGAACTAGGATTATGTGCTTTAGTAGGGTTATTAATAATGTCATCAATGTACGGGCTAGCCCAACTATCAATACTTTTCATTACCCTGTCACTGAATACTTCTCCGGTAGGATCTGCATCTTCTACCCTCCAGCAATAATTACAATCACTAGGTCTTTCACCTTTAAGCATCATCTGTTGATGTTGCATTTTATATTTGGTATTGTGTAATGCCGAACTATCTATTTTAATTTCTTCAATAGGAATATGATGCGAAGGATTATGATGACAACTATGAGTTTGTCCGTTATGTAAATGTATAGTTACTTGTTTCCATTTTGCTACACAGAAACTTGTGCTGATAGCATTTAACTTATCTCTAAAAGATTCGGTAAATGCTCTACGTTCTTCTGTTGTACCGTAATCATTAATTAGATTTCCCGACATTGATTACCAACCTTCTATTTTTCGTATTACATCTATTTCACGCACTAAAGGACCTAGATTGTACTTGTCACCGTTATAGTGACGCTTAAAGAACTTACTTTGTTCAGCACTCATTGTGCATATTGGTAGTCCTAACTTGTCTCTTAATTGTTCGCCAATGCTTTCTGCATTTTGTCTAGGATTTACATCTTTTATGTTCTCCCAGATTCTTGTTAGATTGTCAAACCATTGAACATCTTTTGCATTCCAATGTTCGAGCATGGTCATGTACGTTCCATACCTTGCACCGTATATTGCCCAATCACCGTTTTCTACATCTAGACCCACATTGTGCCAAATAGTTAAATTGTTAAAGTTACGTCCAGGAACATTACGTTTGAAATCTTCCATGTCTGGTTTCTTACCATTAACTAAACACATCTTAACACCTTCACGGAATCCAGCACGCCATGCTTGAAATGGTGTATAGTTAGGATGTGTTGTACTGTAACAATCGTACATACTCCAATACAAACTGTTACTGTAGTCTAAACAAAAATCAATAGTATGTGTATCATTACCATCGCTTGCTTCATGTGTACGCATATTCATTACATATTCTTTTGTCCAACTACTCATTCCACCATTGCCATATCGTAATCCATTAATGGCGTTAACTGCTCTCCAACGATATTGAGCTTTTTGAAAATCTTCGTGCTTGTCTGTGAAGTCTAATTCTAAGTTAAAGAACTCCATATTAGGCATGTTGTCACCGTCAATCAGTATGAAACGTTCTGTATCACTTGCCATTGCGGCTGCTTTGTGTGCGGCGTCACTACCCTTAACGCCGTCTACTCTACGTGCCCATGGCACCATGTTTTTAATTTTTAACCAGAATTCTTCTTTTTGTGGTTCATCATAGCTAAGATAGATACAATCTAAATCCGCTACATCAATTATTTTTGAATTCATATTTTTTCATTTCCCATTTAACCGTTTTACCAGTATACTCACTAGAGACAACTATATTGATATCCTCAATTGCACAACGTGTTCCTTGTGTTGACTCTATTAATTTTTGCATACTCAATGATGGTTTAACTTCTTCAATTTTTTCATTAACAACCATAACATTCTGTCTGCATTCTGCGTAAGTTTGGGAATCAATAACTATAAACTTACCTTCTAATTGGTCACACGAATAACATATTATACTACCATCATCGTTATAGTACAACCTAAATTCAATTTCTTTTCTTTGAATTGGGTTATAATCTTGGATAAACTTCTGAAACTCTGTATCGTTAGACAATTCCATAATGATTCCTTAATACAGTATTAAAGGGTTTAACATGGTAGTGAAACGGATATTCTTGTACGATGGAGGAAACTTTTAATACAGGGGTCAATTCATACACTAACTCTGAAGTCCAATCGTCAGCAACCAAATCATTAATAAAAGATTTCATGTGTATCATACTAAATTCTGTGAAATTAGGTAATGTAGTATTTTCTATACCTAGAATATGACAAGCAATACTATAAACCCAATCAGTTGTAGCAATTTCATCAGTATTACATTTTAGCATTGGTATAAATTGTTCCCAGTTTGTAAAGATATGTCTTACTATCTTATAAAATTTTTCAGCCAACTCTGACTTCTTGAAATAAGTGATTGCATTATAAACATCTGGCAAATTATTATTGGTAATGAATGTTCTATAATATTTTACATCTGATATTTCATTATGAAAGTTTCGTATATTACTACTGACAACTACATCACGATGCTGTAAAATATCCCACCAATACTCTATGTTTCTAGGGATAATCATATCAGCTTCTAATTTGATAGTATAGTCATAGGGGCTAGCTTCATATACTTGCCAGTCATTACTTAACTTCCAATTACTTGCTGGTTCTTCATCACCATAAGGCAATGCGATTATATTATCAAAATACTTACTGGTTCCTGCATAGGATGTAACCAATGATACTGATTCATTTGGCATTACTTTTTTAATACTTTGAGACAAAGTTTCAGCACAACTAACATAATCAGTGGTTGATGTATTCTCTGCAACTATTACAAAACCTCTGTTCATGCTATCTCCATAAAGTTTTCTTTGTTCATCATGTGAAAATCCATATCTTTCACGATAACATATTCTTTTCTAACTTTAAATCGTTGAGTATTGTCTTGCAAGACAGTGTATGAAGTATTGAAAGGTTGAGAAGTGTTAGGGACTACAGATGCTTCTTTAACTACGTGAGTTAGATTCCATGGAATATAATTTGTCTTATCTTCTAATTGTCCATGAAGTGTACGCAATGCAATCGTTAATGCAAAATCATTTCTATAAAAACCTACGGTAGGGTCATATATTTTTATATAGTGATTATAGTTTTCCTGAATCATTTTCATACAATCAAAAATAAGTTTAGTCTTTTTAGTTTTTTTGAAGTACAGTACTGTTGCCCAAAAGGTGTCAAACGAATGTTTACTTATTCTTTCTTGCCCCATATATGGATTCATCAAGTAGTTTATTTTATTATGACACATGAAATCATCATATAAGTCAAATGGTTTTAATAACGTATTAGTGTTGATTAAGTAATCTGTATCTAGCAACAAGGTTTCATCGTATGGACTTAAAGTGTATGCTCGGTACCTACCCTTGTTTATCCATATATGATTCTCAACGTTTTTATTTGTGTTGTCTGACTCTACAACAATCGTATTATCAAATGTATAGTCATAGTTGTCTATGATTGTATTTGCATCTGTGACCACAGTCACCGGTAAGTTTAAGAAATGATTTATTCTTTTTGCAGTTGCTACAGCCATACCATAGTAATCTACTACGCCGTTGTTGAATGCAAATAGCAAAACACCCTTGCTCATTTGTTTTTCTCTAACTCAATATATTCGTTGTACCATTGTTCCATAACTGTGTTGTAAGTTTCTCTTAACTTTATTTCTAATTGTCTGATATCTACTCGAACAGGATTTTCATATGAATCTAATAGAACTGTATGAGACCTATCAGTGATTGTTAAGAATGCTATCAACTCAGGTGTGGCTTTCCATAATCCACCTTGCTCGGCAATTATTAGTTTACTTTGGTATTTGCTTTTTAGATATGCTTTTGACGAATTGTGGTTAAATCGTGCTTTGGCTTCGGTTATTAATTCTTGTGTATCCATGTATACTCCTAGAAGTATTTACTAGATACTAGCAGTGTTATAGAATTTTATTGCCCAGTAACCGAACCAACATAAGTTGGGGTTCCCCAACTGTTAGCAATATATGTACTTGCAGGAGGACGAAATAGCAAATATGTAGTTGATCTGGTTCTACCATTTACACTTCCTGCTCCAGTCACTAAACCATTGGGTACTTCATCCCATGTTGTTACAAAATTAATAGTAGAACCATTATTAGTTAGGTATGCATTAACTTGAATATAATTTTGATTATACACTGTTCCGCTTCCACCAGTAAATGTTCCACCAAATTGTTTAAAAATTGTGGTAGAAGTGGTAGTTAATCCCGCATATCCAGCAGTTGTAGTTATAGTGGGAGAAAGGCCGCCACCACCTACTTTTTGTAATCCAGTATAACTAGTTCCTGCAATAGTTCTAGTTCCAGAAGAGTGACCACTAATCACTAAACTTCCACAATTCGTAGCAAGAGTATTAAATAATCCATCGATACTAGAAGCACTTGCCGGGTGCAAGAATTGAAGTACTATTTGTCCACCTGCATTAAAATAATTAATCGCGGATGTTGCACTTGCAAAAGTTACAGTTTGTGTAAAAGTTATATAATTGTACCACGCTAAAGTAGTTTCAGTAAAATTAGTTGTTGTTGTACCTTGTGCCGCAGCATTAAAATTATCAATTGCTGTTATATTTGTAGAAAAAGCGGTAGAAGCTATTGTAGCCCCACCTTTATTAACTGCGGGAAGAGCAACAAGTGTTGTTCCTTGATGTGCTCCTAAATTTGTTATTGCTGATGTTAGTGTAGCCCAAGTAGTTGCATAAACTGGGGCACCCTCAACACCAACTGGTATATTAGTTTGACCTAACGCGGTAAGTTTAGAATTTACTGATGCAATGAAAGTATTAACATCAACATCATCAACTTTTCCACCTTTTGTAAATGTCATGTGATTCCTAAATTATGATCCAGTGACAGATCCGGTAAATGATAACGAAGACCAACTATTAGCTATGTAAGTTGTTGATGGATATTTGATTAGGACATAAGTTGTAGTTTTAGTTCTTCCACCTACATTACCCAAACCAGTAACTAGTCCATTGGGAATTTCATCCCATATTGTTTGGAAATTAATTGTTGTTCCACCGTTTGTTAGATATGCTTTAACTTCAATATTGTTTAAACTATATACATTGTTTGGGTGTGAGTATAATCCTAGACCAGTACTAACGTATGTTCCACCAACTTGTTTAAAAATTGATTGTGGCACAGTAGTTAATCCTGCATATCCTAAATTAGGAGATATAGTAGGTGGCTTTCCTTGACCACCAACTTTAGTGACCCCGTCAAAGGTTGTACCAGCGACAGATATATTTCCTGAATTATGTCCACTTAATACAACTGTACCGCAATCATATGCTAATTGATTAAAAACAGTATCTATTCCGTTAGTATTTGCAGGATGCAAGAATTGCAATGCAATTTGTCCACCTGCATTAAAATAATTAGTTGCGGCAGTTGTATTAGCAAATGTAACAGACTGTGTAAATGTTAACTGATTTGACCATGTACCTGAGGCTTCAGTATAATTAGATACTGTTGTTCCTTGTGCAGCCGCATTTTTTCTACCACTAGTAATTGATGTGATTGCTGTACTAATTGTTGGCCAACTAATAGTTGGCTTACCTGTAATGACCTGTGTTGTTGTATTTGGTAGTACCGCTGTTATTGTATTTTGATGGCTGGCAATTGAATTAATCTTAGTAATAAGATTTTGCCAAGTATCTGCCGTAACTTTATCATATTGAGATACTGACGGTAGATTAGTTTGGCCTAACGTAGTTAATGTTGAATTTAAGCCAGTCGTTAGATCGTTAATGTCAGACGCTTCAATTTTACCGTCTTTAGAGTATGCCATAACTAATCCTTATCTTATCATTACAATGGCTTCAACTGTCCCATCATTTTCATCTAATTTATTAGTTAGAGCGCGGCCTATAGTATTGAATGCTGTTAGTTCTCCTGGAGCAGCCGATCTTGCATAGCCGTTTCCTGCACTAACTAATCTATCACCTTTTTTAATCTGACCTTTTACTTTGACTGGTACACGACCGCTTACTGCGATTGGAGGATGAGTTGCATTATTTCCTGCACTGCGATTCATTAACATGGCAGCAGTATCACTAACTACTCCAAATACAGTTTCGCTTAAATCTTCAACTACAGCAGTAATTTCTTTTTCTCCGCCAATTTCAACGACAGTACCTGCATCATATTCTGCATCTGCCTCAAAACGTTCTGCCAAGTCAGCATATGTTGCTTCAAAACGTGCACCAGCAGTTAGTGTCCAGATTCCTGAAACATTGCCGCCACCTGCAATTGCATTTGCGGTTATCTTGTTAACTTGAATGTTTGCAGTTGTTGGGTTACCGGCATAGAATGACGTAACGCCACTTGAACCGGTTAGATAATTAAAGACATTTGAATTTGTATACTGACCTGATGGATTGAAATCAGCACCATTTGCATACATGTATTTGTCAGTTTTAATACCATATGAACTCGAAGTAAATGCAAGATTTCCACCTATAGTTAATGCATTACCTGTTCCAGTTAATGTCCATTTTCCTGTTAGTGTTCCTGTAGTATCAACACCCCCAGTACTGATAGTTTGAGAATTTATACTACCGATTGTACCGGATGTTGCACTCATTGCGCTTGCAAGTAGAGTTTCAGTTACTGTTGCTAAACGAACAGTTATTGTATCTCCCAAAAGTGCATTAGTAATAGATGCATTATTAGCAACAATATTACCAGTAACGTTCAAGTTACCAAATGTTGCACTTCCACCTGAGTTTGTACTTGCTAGTGTTAGCCAAGAAGTTGAGCTAGTTGTTCCGTCTGCTGGGCAAACATTAAGTGTTCCGTTATTAGTATTGAACCATAACTGACCTTTTAACGGATTAGCCGGGGGAGTATCACTAGCAAAATTTTCAATTATCTTAACGAAATTGGTGTTTAGTGTTTGTCCATAACCAGCATAGTTACGACCAGGAAGTCCTAATGATGTGCTAGTAGTATTAATGGTTCCATCCTGAATTGTAGTCAGGGTGACTCCATTAGTTCTAATAATTGTGTATGCCATTCTGTTTTACTCCGCAATATTAATATATTTATCTTTAACCTGTGATTAAATTGGTCAAACTTTGAATTCGAACCGTATAATCAATCTGAATCTGTCTATTTAAACTCTTTTGAACTGGGTGAAACACCACATGAGTTAGTAGTTTTGTTAATTCATTTCCATTTGCATCGCTGCCGTAGTCTGCAAGCAAGCCGATTTCGTCAAAAACAAATGCGGATTTACTTTTAGTAGCATTATCAAATGCTAATTGTCCTGCAGGTTCGCCGTAGTCCAACAAACATTGGACAATAATATCGGTATAGACCTTACCAGTCGTATGACTAACTAACATTTTATTTCTGGTTGCGTCACTGTTTAAAACGCTAGTATCATCAACAACCTTAACGTAAGTCTGATTATACAATCCTGCATTTTGACCAATTGTATTAGTTGGAAGATACGTAATTACACCGGTTTCGTCAACACTTGCGCCACCGTTTCCAAACGCCATTTTATAGATACTTCCATATCCACGACTGCCTAAAGTGTCTGCAATTGCTACACTGATGTTTTCATAGTGAATAGCATTGTGACCGTCATAAAAAACTTCCCCGTTGTTGGGGTCAAAAACCTTTAAAAAGCCCTCGATTTGAATTGGAATTGTTACTTGTGACATTAATCGTCGCCTCGCATGTGTAATATAATCTCTTTGGTATTAGGATCAGAAATCTTAATAACTGAACTAAAAATAAACCCTCCCTGCTCGTTTGGGGCAGGGGTAGAATCTTGTTGTTTGGGTTGCTCTACATCAATGGGTTTTTCGTTCATAATCATTTATTTATCTCTTATGGTAAACCGATATTTAAGAACTTAGCTGGGATACTATCGCTAAATTGCAAAGGATCGCCCTTAGTATTATATATTCTTCTGTTCCAAGAATCATTGTAATGTACATCTGGTAATTTGTTGACATTCACTATCGGGAACACCAATGAATTAGTCTCTTGTACTGAAAGTATACCTGTATGCTCTATTCCGCGGGTCAAACCAGAAACAGTATTATATACAGAATCAAGTACATTAAAACGTATTTTTTCTCCGTTAATTTGTATTATTCTAGTACCTTCAGGTAATATAGAAACATCACTAAGATATACAATATCATCACTAGGATATAACGGTTGAACTAACCAAGTTCTGTCATTTACTGTTCCTTTATATACTGATCCAGTACCGTTCTTGCTTACATTTAATATGTAACTGTTGCTATTTGGTGTAGCCCCCGGAACCATAGAAGTAACTATAACTTCATCCCCAATATTAATTTCTGTACTTATATGTAATTGTGTTGAATTTTCACCAGGGACAAAACTCAATTTACTTGAACTAATTCTTTCACCGTTAATCGTTACCCAAGTTCTTGATTCATCACTAGGTACAACATAGAACGTATCATTGGTTAATTCTATTGTTACGGGTGTTACTGAAACTGATAACAAGTTAGACACTAGAGAAACATATCCCCCGCTTTCATAGTTAGAAACATCTGAACTTATTATTGGGTATTGTAACCCAACATCGCTGTAAATACTATATCGATAGTATGTAACAGTGCTGATAACAATACTGGTTTCTACTTGAACATAAACTTGTGTATTATTCAATTGGGATGAGCCAACCAACCCATCAATAGAAATATAATCACCGGTAATATATCCAGGATCATTTGCAAACAAAATTAACACATTGAAATATGAATCATTATCTACTGAATAGAGGGTAGTAACTTCTAAGGCAGAACTAGTATCTGTGTTTAGATATTGTCGTACAGTAGAATTATATGTAGTTACTGCAATAATATCATCCGCAGATAAAGATGCAGTAACTGTCAATGTGTTAGTTACAATAGAATAGTCTGCACTTGATAATCTATATCCATTCTTTTCAACAATAGCATTTGCAATGTTATCGCCGCCGGTATAATTATTCAAAGTGAATGTTTGTGCACCTGATGTGTATGTAAATACTTGAGTTTCCGGAATACTATACCCAAAGTGATTGTTGGTGTTGTAGTCAGTAACAGTAGTACTATCTTGTAATACAGCATAAGAAATAAAATCAATAGATGGATCATAAACCTCTTCAAAAGTAATTGCTAGAATATTATTCTCAACTAAACCTAATGAATAGTCTGTGCCATAAACTAAACGAGAACCATTTAGATATACTATCGGTGTTTCTGTTTGAACATACAACGTATCCAAACGTATTTCACTATTTTCAGTCAACGTATTAGTGTATAAAGGAGTATTATCAGTTGTTCCTCTTGCAAGTTGATTACCATTTCCAATTTCGTATACTTCAATCATTAGTGAAGTTCCTGCAACTAATGCAGTATTCAAAGTAACAGTTTTGTTTATCCAATCAATTGAATAATCAATTGTTTCATAAATTCTTATACCAATCAATGTTTCACTATCAACTATAAACAATGACAATTGCGCAGGGTTCTGTACCATGTTGTCAAAACTTACTGTCAATTGCCCGCTTGTATCTATTTTAGATACCATATTGAAGCCAGTGTAACCATACAAGAAAACTTGCGATAATGTATCATTATCCCACCATGCACCAGGACGTGTATTCACTATCATATTAAGTGAGTCACTTACTACTCCAGGTACTAATTCTTCGGGTCCAAATCCTGACAAGAAGTCACTACCTTTAATATCATAGAATGGTTTATTGGTTGTGATAAAACTAATATCATTCCAACTATTTCCACTAGTACTACTGAATATTGCACCACCGTCGCCTACTATGAAATATTGGGATCCATCATATATTACATGTGATAGATTATTTGTAATATTTGTTGTTAACTGGTCCCATGTATATCCATCGTTTGATACTAATATTGTGCCATTTTCACCAACTATGACAAATTTACCATTAGCATACACACTGCTTAATAGTGTTTCAGTTGTTGTTGTGGTAGCTTTAATCCAATTATGTGCATTGGTACTAGTCCATATTTCACCGTTTTCACCAGCGACTACTATCAAATCCTCAGAATTTGATACTGTACGCATTCCATATGTAGAGAATGATGGTAACTGTGTAGTCCAAGTCTCATCATCTACACAAATTGTAATCTTTGCAAAACTTTGTACTATCGGGGCGGCTGTACCTTGACCACTGATTACTCTATTGCCCTTACCAACTGCAATATATCCTTTAAAATGTACAGTATCAGCATATATGATATCGTAAGTAATGTTATCTAAATTTGTTGAAGTTGATGATAATGTTTCCCAAATAATACCGTCATCACTACCTAAAATATCATATCCAGTTGCAAAATATCTTTGGTTGTGATAGAGAACAGAATTAAGAACATCTTGCGGGAATGTAACTGATATTTCATCATATCCTTCGATATTATAGCCAAATCTATCATATGAGAATACATCACCTAATGTAACCCAATTAGTTAAATCAAAACTTAACATCAATGCAGTTTTAGGATTTTTCGTACTAATAATATAATGACGAACACTATCATCAATGTTGTATGTAATATCAGTTACTCCTAAGGACTGGTTAGATAAATCTTTTATAGTCCAATCTGTGCCATTCTCACTTGTCAATAAAACTGAATTAGTTGCCGCTTCTCCAACTGCAAGATATTGAGTGTGGTCAATAGAACCTTCTTCATCATAAACGGGAACTGAAATAATTGACTTGATATCAATATCTCTAGGATAGAATCGTTGATCCTTCAAGGTTACATCTAGCGGAAGTAATTCATCTTCTGCAAAACTATTACCATAGTATACTGGATGTGGATTTGAAACTCCTTCAACTAATTGAGCCAAATCTTTAGCAGGCATGTCTAGTGTAGGTTCGTAATAACCCATTATTCTGTCTAATGCATTTAATCTTCTGTCACTTACTTGGATTTCAATCCATTTATTATAATCAAAATAATCATCACTGTTACTCTCAATACAACGCCATACTTTATGATTATATGAAACTAAAGCCTCTACTGTATATTTGTAACCACCTGTCACTAACAATGGTTCTGGCAAATAAGCAAAGTCATTTGTACCATCAGAACGATACATAAAGTTAGAGAATATAGTAGGAGTCAATAGCCCTGGATCATCATATATTTTTAGTTCAGTTGCAGTTACCGGAACAACATAATACTGTTTAATCTCACCAACTGAAAGACCGGATATTTCAGATATTTGTATTGCACCTGTCACATCATTGGCATACTGTATATCAATAACCGCATCATTGCTTCCAGTAACTCCGCCTAACAATCCGCCGGGGACAACAATTTGATCTCCATCAGAGTATATTGTACCTGGATTGAGAATCTTCATATAATATCTGTTAGCTACTGTCAGTGGATTAAATCTAGGTCTATGAATTTCAATAATCGCACCACCGTTTGTTGTAATAGAAGTTAATGTACTTACTGTCTGTGAGACACTCACTGTATATGTACCAGTACCTCCGGTTCCTATCAGATAAGATGTAATAGTAGTTCCGGCAGTGACTCCGGTACCGAATAACACTTGACCCACAGTCAATTTACCTTTAGTTACTTTTGTAACTGTCATGGTAGTACCTGATATGGTTGCTTTAAAGTTTGCACCTGTATCATCGTACACGTAAGGGTCAATCTGTCTAAAGAAATAAGTTCTTAGTCCTTTAATTTGACCTGGCTTCAATGTGCTTGGTAAATAGCTTACTTGAATTACTGTTGTTAGGTCAGCTTCTTCTGTCGCTGATACAATAGGTAA
>Ga0214921_10001099_pt1 | contig 46907 bp, 38 predicted proteins | sample LL1505_MetaG_FD_177992 | JGI IMG/M metagenome (GOLD analysis project Ga0214921, IMG submission 177992) | Freshwater microbial communities from Lake Lanier, Atlanta, Georgia, United States - LL-1505 | ecosystem: Environmental > Aquatic > Freshwater > Lake | place: USA: Georgia | collected... | reverse complement strand
AACATTGCGCTGGCCTATCTGCCCCACGACTACTGCCAAGTCGGGCGCGAGCTGCAGATGCAGTATTTCGACGATGTTTACCCGGTCAAAGTCGAAGCCGTGGGCTATGCCGCCCTGTACGACCCCGAAAATACCAAGCCTCGTTCGTGATCCCCCCGCACGGCGGGCCCGTGCATGCCGCGGGTTCGGTTCGTGCCCGGGTTCAGCGCTGCTAAGCTCGACCGCATGAACCCACCTGAGTCCCTCAGCCTATGGGCGCACCCCCCGTTTGTGCGCTTTTGGTTGGCACGCCTGACGGGCGTTTTGTCCAACCAAATGCTGCTGTTGGCGGTGGCCTGGCAGATGTACGACCTCACCTCGAGCGCCTGGGACTTGGGGCTGGTGGGATTGTTTCAGTTTGTCCCGGCACTGGTAATGACCCTGCCCGCGGGTCACCTGGCCGACCGCTTGCACCGGGGCCGCATTTTTGCCAGTTGCATGTTGGCGCAAGCCTTGGTGGCGGCATTGCTGGTGGCCAGCACGCAAACCGACTGGACCTCTCGGGGACTCATCCTAGGCTTGTCCGTGGTCCTGGGAATGGCGCGAGCGTTTCAAATGCCGGCCCAGCAGGCGCTCACACCCGTGCTGGTGCCCCAAGCGCTGCTGCAACGCGCAATTTCTGTCAGCTCCATTGGCATGCAAATCGCCATCGTGGGCGGGCCGGCGCTGGGTGGCTTGCTTTATGGCGCAGGGGCCAACACCGTGTATGGCGCGTGCCTGGCGCTTTCCTTGGCCTCGGTGGCGTTCACCCTCACGGTTCATTACCACCATGTTCCGGCGCAACGCGCAGCGACTTTGGCATCCGTGTTTGCCGGCGTGGCCTTTGTCTGGCGCCGTCAAGTGCTATTGGGCGCCATGTCGCTAGACCTGTTTGCGGTGCTGCTAGGGGGCGCTACGGCGCTGCTGCCCATCTACGCGCGCGATATTTTGCACACCGGGCCGCAGGGCTTGGGCCTGCTGCGCGCGGCTCCGGCCATTGGCGCACTGTTGATGACACTGGTGCTGGTGCGTTTCCCGCTCCAACGGAACGCGGGCTACAAACTGCTCGGAGCCGTGGCGGTGTTCGGGCTCGCCACGCTGGTATTTGGCTTGTCGGATCACTTTGTTTTGTCACTAGCCGCCCTGGCAGTCACCGGCGCAGCGGACAGCATCAGCGTCGTCACCCGCCTGACCTTGATGCAACTCGACACACCCGACGAAATGCGGGGCCGCGTATCGGCCGTGAATTCCATATTTATCGGCGCGTCCAACCAGTTGGGCGAATTTGAATCGGGCGCCACCGCAGCACTGCTCGGCCCGGTCGGGTCGGTGATCTTGGGCGGTGTGGGGACGGTGATGATCGCAGCAGCTTGGCTCAGGTTATTTCCACAATTGGCCAAGCGCGACCGACTATCGTAATCCTCGGACAGGGCCCAGGGCTCGTCAACCGGTGGATGATTCAACTCTGATTGGGACCCAACGCTTTGAATGCATCAGGGGCGGTTAGTGAACCTCGCACGGTTGTCGGGCGGAGTCAGCTCTTACTTCCTGAACGAATGAAGCGCGGAAGATGGTGTGGCTACAAGGTTCGATGCCACCACGAAAAGACAAAAGGGTTAGCAAGCGCTCACCTGCTAACCCTCGTCAATTCTGGTCGGTGTGAAAGGATTCGAACCTTCGACCCCTTGCACCCCATGCAAGTGCGCTACCAGGCTGCGCCACACACCGAATCAAGGTGGAATTATAGCCTGCCGAAAGCCGATTTTCGGCCTTGGGGCGATGTCGCTCGGTTCAATCTTCGGTGTCTAGCAATGCGCGGATGGCGAGCAACTCTTGCCGAAAAGGGGCCCATGCTTGAGCGGCCATCGCTGGAGTGGCGTGTGCCTCATGCGCGGTGGCTTGGTCGATAGCCTCTTCAGGCAAATCCAAGCGCTCGACGCCGTCAAACAACACCTCGCCATTGCGCTTTTTGTCACGCTCATGCTCCATCAGCTCTTGCATTTTGTTGCGCGCACCGCTGATGGTGAACCCTTGGTCGTATAACAAATCACGGATGCGGCGAATCATCAGCACCTCGTGGTGCTGGTAATAGCGCCGATTTCCGCGCCGCTTCATGGGACGCAGTTGGGTGAATTCTTGCTCCCAATAGCGCAAAACATGAGGTTTTACGCCGCACAAATCCCCCACCTCACCGATGGTGAAATAGCGCTTGGCCGGTATGGATGGGAGCATTTTCTCCATTGAAATCAATGCGGTAGAAGCAAAACCGCAGAGGTTACTCTAAGTTTTAAGAAGGTGCAATACGGCGTGTCACGGCCGGCGGTGGTCAGGGTTTGACGTTTGCCAGCGACGTTGGCGCGGCGCCGTCATCCTGGATCTGGTCCTTGAGCTTGTGACTGGCATGAAAGGTCACGACCCGGCGGGCTTCGATGGCGATGGCCTCGCCGGTGCGCGGGTTGCGCCCCGGGCGGGGCGCTTTGGTGCGAATCTGAAAATTACCGAATCCCGAGATCTTGACATCGGTACCCGCCACAAGCTGGGCGGTAATCAGGTCAAAAAAGGCGTCCACCATGTCCTTGGACTCGCGCTTGTTCAACCCCAGCTGCTCAAACAACAAATCAGCCAACTGCGCCTTGGTGACGGCGGCAGTTTCGAGGCTGTCTACAGATAACTGCATAGCGTTCTTTCTATGGCCCAGGAGCTACCAGAGCTTACGCGCGCTGTCGGGCGCCCAGATCTCGGTCGAGCTGGCTGAGCACTGCTTTGACGGTCTGGTCAATTTGCTCTTCAGTCAGGGTGGTGTCGGGACTGCTGAGGGTCAGACGCACCGCCAAACTACGGTTTGGCACTGCCCCCGCGTCGACCGGGCTCGCCTTAGGGCGGTACACGTCGAACAATTGGGCCTCCTGTAAGAGCCCTCCGGTCGGCGCCGAATGGATGCAGGCCATCAGCGCCCGGTGACTGACGGTATCGGCCGCCATGACGGCGATGTCGCGTTGCACCGCTTGCAACTTGGGCACCGGAGCAAACACCGCAACACGGCTTTGCAGCACCGCTTCAAGGTCTAGCTCAAAGACTACCGGGTTTTGCAGCAGCTCGTAATCTTGGCGCCAGCGGGGATGTATTTCACCCACAAAGCCGATACCACGCCCGTGGAGCAGCACCTGTGCGCAGCGTCCGGGGTGCATCGCTGGGTGGGTCGCTGGAACAAACTCCGCTTTCAGCGGAGATAGCAATGCTTCGATGTCACCTTTGACATCAAAATAATCGACCGCAGACTCTTTGCGCCCCCACTGGAGGGCATCCGAAGCGCCGCAGGCCAAGCCGGCAACTCGCATGGGTTGCTCGAAGCCTTGCACGGTGGTATCGGTGTTTTGGACGGCCTCGTTGCGCAAGAACACGCGCCCCAACTCAAACACGCGAACCCTTGGCGCCTTACGGGCCTGATTGAACTTAAGCACCTGCACCAAAGACGCGATCAAAGACGAGCGCATCACGCTCATCTGGCTGGCGATTGGGTTCAGAAGCTTGATCGGCTGGGCGTTACCCGCAAATTCTCGCTCCCAACGCTCTTCGACAAAGCTAAAGTTGATGGTTTCCTGGTAGCCCAGGCCTGCGAGCTGGCGGCGCACCGCAAACGGACTGCGTTGCGACTCTGGCCGCAGCTTCGCCGTGATGGGACCCAAAGGGGGCGTGTGTGGCAAGGCGTCATACCCCACCATCCGCGCCACTTCTTCAATCAGGTCCTCTTCGATCTGTAAGTCGAAGCGAAATGTTGGCGGCACGACCGTCAACACACCATCAGAGTGCGAGACCTCCAAGCCCAGTCGCTGCAGGGCCGCAAGGCACTGGTCGGGCGTCAATGGCATGCCAATGATCTTGGCGGCGCGCGCCACCCGCAATTGCACTGGCGTGCGCATCGGCACAGCGGGTTGCTGGTCATCGACTGGCCCACAGGACGTTTCAGGGGTTCCGCAAATGTCCAAAATCAAGCGCGTCAGGTGCTCAATGTGCTCCACCGTTGACGCCGGGTCCACACCGCGCTCAAAACGGTGACCGGCGTCGGTCGAAAAGTTGAAGCGGCGGGAGCGCCCCGCAATCGCCTTGGGCCACCAGAACGCGGCTTCAACATACACGTTGCGCGTATCGTCAGACACGGCCGTGGCGTCTCCGCCCATGATTCCCGCCAGCGATTCGACTTGCACATCGTCGGCAATCACGCCCACCTCCGAGTCGACTTGCACCGTATTGCCATTAAGCAGCTTGATTTGCTCTCCTGCCCTGCCCCAGCGTACGTCCAGTCCCCCCTGGATTTTGTCCAAATCAAAAATATGCGATGGTCGACCAAACTCGAACATCACATAGTTGGAAATGTCCACCAAAGCGGTCACACTGCGCTGACCGCAGCGGGCCAGCCGGTCGACCATCCACTGGGGTGTTTTGGCCTGGGGGTTGAGGTTGCGAACTATGCGTCCCGAAAACCGACCGCACAGATCGGACGCGCTCACCATCACTTTGAGGGTGTCGGCGTTGCCGACAGTAACCGGCGCAAACTGTGGCGACAGCAGAGGCGCGCCGGTCAGTGCGGCGACCTCACGGGCCACACCATACACACTCAGGCAATGGGCCAAATTAGGCGTCAATTTCAGCGTGAACAGTGTGTCGTCCAGATTCAGATGCGCACGGATGTTTTGGCCGAGCGGCGCGTCGGTAGCAAGTTCGAGTAGGCCACCATGGTCGTCGGCGAGTTGCAGCTCTTTGGCTGAGCACAACATGCCTTGGCTCTCGACCCCGCGGAGTTTCCCGACCTTAATCAGGAAGGGGGCCCCATCGGCGCCGGGTGGCAGTTCAGCGCCTACCAAAGCACAAGGCACGCGAATGCCCACGCGGGCGTTAGGCGCACCGCAGACAATAGTCAGCAGCTCAGGGGCGCCGACGTCCACCTTACACACTCGCAGGCGGTCGGCATTGGGGTGCTGTTCGGCATGGCGAATTTCGCCCACCACCACATGACTAAAAGGTGGCGCCACGGGCTTGAGATCTTCCACCTCCAAGCCCGCCATCGTCAGGGTATGGGCCAGTTGCTCAGTGTTTAGCGGCGGGTTGCAAAAGGCCCGCAGCCAGGATTCAGGGAATTGCATAGGCTCTTATTGGAATTGCGATAGGAAGCGAATGTCGCCGTCAAAAAACAGCCGCAAGTCGTTGACGCCATAGCGCAACATCGTCAGGCGGTCAGGGCCCATGCCAAAGGCAAAGCCGATGTATTTCTCAGGGTCCAGGCCCATGTTGCGAATGACATTGGGATGGACTTGACCGGAACCGGCCACCTCCAGCCAGCGCCCGGCCAACGGCCCTCCCGCAAACTGAATATCAATCTCAGCGCTGGGTTCGGTAAATGGAAAGAAGCTGGGCCGAAAACGCAGCACCAGATCGTCGCTTTCAAAAAACGTTCGGCAGAAGTCGGTAAACACAAACTTCAAGTCCTTGAAGCTTACGTTTTCGCCTACCCACAGTCCTTCACACTGGTGGAACATGGGGGAATGGGTGGCGTCACTGTCGACGCGGTAGGTGCGCCCCGGAGCGATCACCCGAATCTCAGGCATGTCGCCCGAAAAAAGCGCCGTGTCTCCCGATCCTGCGGCATCGCGGTATTTTTTAACATGCTGCACCGCGTGGCGAATTTGCATCGGACTGGTATGGGTGCGCAGCAGCAAGGGAGCCTTTTCGGTGCCGCCTTCGACATAAAAGGTATCGTGCATCGAGCGCGCGGGGTGATCTTCCGGGGTGTTGAGGGCCGTGAAATTGAACCAATCGGTCTCGATCTCCGGACCCTGGGCCACATCAAAACCCATCGAGCCAAAAATCGCTTCAATCCGTTCCATGGTGAGAGACACCGGGTGCAGACCACCCGCGCCACGTTGCCGACCCGGCAAGGTGACGTCGAGGGCTTCAGCTTCTAGCTGAAGCTGCAACTCGGCGTCGGCCAAGGCCTGGCGGCGCTGCGTCAGGGCCGCTTCGATCGAGTGCTTGGCAACATTGATGGCTGCGCCACGCGACTTTTTCTCGTCCACGCTGAGCGCCGCCATGCCCTTCATGAGCTCCGTCATGCGTCCGGACTTGCCCAGAAACAAAGCCTTGGCATTTTCTAGCTCAGCCGGAGTCGCAGCCTGCGCAAAGGCTGCGGTGGCCGCGTCGACGATCTCAATCAGGTCGGTCATAGAAGCAAACAATTATCGGAAGTCAAGGAAAAAGGGCTAGCGCTTTTGCAAGCTCTAGCCCTTGTCTCTGGTGCGCCATACGCCTTGAACTAAGGCGCAGGGGACGGGAATCAGGCGGCCAGCTTGGCTTTCACTTGTTCCACAATGCCCGCAAAAGCGGCCATGTCGTGCACCGCGATATCGGACAGCACCTTGCGGTCAATCTCGATATGCGCTTTTTTCAGTCCGTTGGCGAACTGGCTGTAGGTCATGCCGCACTGACGGGCTGCCGCATTGATACGGGCAATCCACAACTGGCGGAACACGCGCTTTTTGGTACGGCGGTCACGGTAGGCATATTGCCCAGCCTTCATTACCGCTTCTTTGGCGACGCGGAAGACATTACCTCGGCGACCACGGAAACCCTTGGCAAGGGCGAGAACTTTTTTGTGGCGGGCGCGAGCCGTTACACCACGTTTGACGCGAGGCATGGTATTACTCCTTGTTCGTCGTTAATTAAATACCACGGCCGGGCAGCATCTGTGCCATGTGACCCATATTGGTCTCATGAACTCCAGTGGAACCGCGAAGATGGCGTTTATTTTTGGTGGTCTTCTTGGTCAAGATGTGACGCTTGAAGGCTTGACCGCGTTTAACGGTACCACCGGGACGAACGCGAAAGCGTTTTTTCGCCGCGCTCTTGGTCTTCATTTTGGGCATAGCTATGCTCCTTCTACTTTGTGCTCGTGAGGCGTCTGAAATGAATTTTCAGCCTTGTTGGCCCCGAGCCACTTTTCTTGCTTAACGCTGCCGAGCGCTAAGGACGTCGGCATTGGTTCGCAAGTTGTGCTGCGAAATCGCTTAAGCAGCACGTCCGGGAAATTCATCCCGGACTTTCGCACCAGTGACCAGACTGGCGCAAATTCTGTTTTCTAAAACACCGTGCCTTAGGCCGCAGCCTCTTGCACCGGTTTGTTCGATCCACCCGGCTTCTTTTTACCGGGCGCAATCATCATGACCATCTGCCGACCTTCCAGCTTGGGGAACTGCTCCACCACAATCAGGTCCGCTAACTCTTCTCGCATGCGTTGCAACAATGCCAAACCGATCTCTTGGTGGGTGATCTCGCGACCCCGGAACCGCAACGTGATCTTGCACTTGTCGCCGTCTTCCAAAAAGCGCTTGATATTGCGCACTTTGATGTTGTAGTCACCATCGTCAGTACCGGGCCGGAACTTAATTTCCTTGACCTCGATGACTTTTTGCTTGGATTTCGCTTCCGCAGCCTTCTTTTGCTCTTGGTATTTGAACTTTCCGTAGTCCATCAAGCGGCAAACGGGGGGAGTGGCGGTGGCGGCAATTTCAACCAGATCCACGTCCAACTCACCTGCCATGCGAAGGGCCTCCATGAGACTGACAACTCCGAGGGGTTCGTTTTCAATCCCCGAGAGCCGCACTTCCGGCACCATGATTTCACGGTTGAGGCGGTGTTTGCGTTCTTCACGCTGACGGCGGTCACGAAATTCAGTAGCGATGGCTCAATCCTTCACAAAATCTGCCCAAACAGGCTAAAACCCCGCAATACGCGACGGACCAACTTCATCTTTGGAAATAACCTTAGACAAGGGATTTGTCAGCAATGTCGTTTTTGATTAGTTGCACAACGGCATCTAACGACATTACACCGAGGTCTTTACCACCCCGGGCGCGCACTGCAACGGAACCCGCTGCCATCTCCTTGTCACCAACGACTAGCAGATAAGGCAGCTTCTGCATCGAATGCTCGCGTATTTTATACGTTATTTTCTCGTTTTTCAGGTCCAAATCGACCCTAAGCCCTTGATTCTGCAGCGTTTTGGCGACAAAACGCGCATATTCGGCCTGGGCATCCGTGATGTTGAGCACCGCGATTTGGACAGGGGCCAACCAGGTTGGCAAGGCGCCCGCGCTCTCTTCGATCAAAATTCCGATGAATCGCTCCAGGCTTCCGACGATGGCGCGGTGCAGCATGACGGGGCGATGGCGGGCGCCGTCTTCGCCGACATATTCGGCGTCCAGGCGCTCGGTCATAAAGAAGTCGACCTGCATGGTGCCGCACTGCCACTGGCGACCGATCGCGTCTTTCAGGGTGTATTCGATCTTGGGACCATAAAAGGCGCCGTCCCCTGCGGAGATCTCAAACTCACAACCCGAGGCGCGCAGACTTTCCATCAACGCATGTTCCGCTTTGTCCCAACTTTCGTCGGACCCGATCCGCTTCTCCGGCCGGGTCGCCACTTTGTAAATGATGTTTTTGAAACCAAAATCTGTGTAGACCTTTTGCAACAGGCTGGTGTAGCTCACACATTCCTGCAAAATCTGGTCTTCGGTGCAGAAGATATGGCCATCATCTTGGGTAAATCCACGCACCCGCATGATGCCGTGCAAGCCGCCGGAAGGCTCGTTGCGATGACACTGGCCGAACTCGCCGTAGCGCAGCGGCAGGTCGCGGTAGCTCTTGATACCCTGTTTGAAAATCAGAATGTGTCCCGGGCAGTTCATGGGCTTCAAAGCGTATTCACGTTTCTCCGACTCGGTAATGAACATGTTTTCGCGGTACTTGTCCCAGTGGCCGGTTTTCTCCCACAGGCCTTTGTCGATAATTTGCGGGCCTTTGACCTCCAGGTAGCCGTTGTCTTGGTAGACGCGGCGCATGTACTGCTCCACGCCCTGCCAAAGGGTCCAACCCTTGGGATGCCAAAACACCAAGCCGGGGGCATGGTCGTCAATATGGAACAAATCCAGCTCGCGACCGAGTTTGCGGTGGTCCCGCTTTTCGGCTTCTTCGAGCATGGTCAGATGCTGCTGCAATTCGTCTTTGGTGGCCCACGCGGTGCCATAGATGCGTTGGAGCATCTCGTTTTTATGGTCGCCACGCCAATAGGCGCCGGCGAGTTTCATGAGCTTGAAGAACTTCAGCTTGCCGGTGCTTGGCACATGGGGGCCACGGCAGAGGTCTTCAAAGTCACCCTCACGGTACAGCGACACGTCCTGGTCGGCCGGAATGCTTTCAATAATTTCGGCTTTGTAGTGTTCGCCCAGGCTCTTGAAATAGGCCACTGCCTCGTCGCGGGGCAGCACCCGGCGCAACACCGGCTCATCCTTGGCCGCGAGCTCGGACATTTTTTTCTCGATCAGCGCCAGATCGTCAGGGGTAAACGGGCGCTTGTAGGAGAAATCGTAGAAAAATCCGTGCTCAATGACCGGGCCGATCGTTACCTGGGCATCCGGGAACAGGCTTTTCACCGCGTAGGCCAGCAAGTGCGCGGTGGAGTGGCGAATGACCTCAAGCCCGTCTGCGTCTTTGGCGGTAATGATGGAGAGCGCGCTGTTGGCCTCAATCGTGTGACTGGTGTCCACCACCACACCGTCAATCTTGCCGGCCAAGGCCGCTTTGGCCAAGCCCGCGCCGATGGATGCAGCCACCTCGGCCACGGTGACGGGGCCGGGAAATTCACGAAAGGAGCCGTCGGGAAGTGTGATCTGAACCATGGTCATAAAGCAAAAAAGCGCGGCAGGCGCCGCGCTTGAGAAGAGTTGAAACGCTAGGCAGCGATTTTACGCTGGCCTAGCATGGTCGATGCTCAGTGGAACTGCTCTTCTTCGGTCGAACCCGTGAGCGCCGTAACGCTGGACTTGCCGCCTTGGATTACCGTGGTCACTTCGTCGAAGTAGCCCGTGCCAACTTCTTGCTGGTGGCTCACAAAGGTGTATCCACGGTCGCGGGCTGCAAATTCAGGCTCTTGAACTTTCTCCACGTACGCGCTCATGCCGCGTGCCACGTAGTCCTGCGCCAAGTCGAACATGTTGTACCACATGGAGTGGATGCCGGCCAAGGTGATGAACTGGTACTTGTAGCCCATGGCGCCAAGCTCGCGCTGGAACTTGGCGATCGTGGCGTCGTCCAGATTTTTCTTCCAGTTGAAGGATGGCGAGCAATTGTAGGCCAGCATTTTTCCGGGATGCTTGGCGTGCACGGCGTCGGCGAATTTTTTGGCGAAATCCAGATCCGGCGTGCCGGTTTCACACCACACCAAGTCAGCATATTCCGCATACGCAATGGCGCGAGAAATCGCCTGGTCAATGCCCTTATGGGTTTTGTAGAAGCCTTCAGCGGTGCGCTCACCCGTCAAGAATGGCTTGTCGTTTTCGTCGTAGTCGCTGGTCAACAGGTCGGCTGCTTCGGCGTCCGTGCGGGCGATCACCAGCGTAGGAACGCCGCAGACGTCTGCAGCCATACGCGCAGCGATGAGTTTTTGGCAAGCTTCGGCGGTAGGCACCAGCACTTTGCCGCCCATGTGGCCGCATTTTTTGACCGAGGCGAGTTGGTCTTCCCAATGCACGCCTGCTGCACCGGCCTTGATCATGGCTTTCATCAACTCGAAGGCGTTCAGCACGCCGCCGAATCCGGCTTCGGCGTCGGCCACGATCGGAGCGAAGTTGTCGATATAGCCCTTGTCGCCAGCGTCAATGCCTTTGGAATGCTGAATCTCGTCGGCGCGACGGAAGGTGTTGTTGATGCGCTCGACCACAGTGGGCACGGAGTCGACGGGGTACAGCGACTGGTCGGGGTACATCGAGGCGTAGGAGTTGTTGTCTGCCGCGACTTGCCAACCCGACAGGTAAATGGCCTTCACGCCGGCTTTAACTTGTTGCATCGCTTGACCACCGGTCAATGCACCCAGGCAATTGACGTAGGGCTCGGTGTTGACCAAGTTCCAGAGTTTTTCGGCACCACGGCGAGCCAAGGTGTGCTCAATGGGGAATGAACCGCGCAGGCGAACAACGTCCGCAGCTGTGTAGCCGCGCTTGATACCTTTCCAGCGTGGGTTGGTGGCCCAGTCTTTTTCCAGGGCGGCAATTTGCTGTTCGCGGCTAAGTTGTTCGGTAAGAGATTGAGGCATGTGAACACTCCAGAGTTGGTAAAACGATTGCGCCGCTTGCAATGCAAGTACGGTGCCCATGGGAGTATTTTAGGTCTTATATAAGACAGAAGTCATCTCTTGTGTCTTATATAAGACTTAATTTTTCACCAATAAAATCAATGACTTAGGACGTTCATTCTGCAATACAAAATTTGTAACTTACGTTGCGGAATTTTTCACCACAACAAAGGGCCTCATTTTTTCGCATAGTGGAAAACGTGTGTGCATTCCAAAAGGATGCTGCAGGCACTTTCCGCATCAAGGCGGTGCAGAGCAGCGGCGTTGTGGGACGCCGCGCCCCAAGTGGGGGGCCCTAAAACGCGTCGGCGTAGCGAACAAGTTCCCAAGAAGAAACATGCTGCTGGTATTGATCCCACTCCGCCCACTTGAGCGCTAGCAGCTGGTCGCAAAAGGCTTCGCCCAGCATGCTGCGTAGGCCAGCGTCTTCTTGAAGTGACGCCAGGGCTTCAAACAAATCGCGCGGAAGCCGCCCGGGCATGGGCGCACCTCTGACATATCGCTCGTAAAGGTCTTCCTCACAAGGCGCGGGAGCCGCCACTTGACGGTCTATGCCGTCGAGCCCGGCTAAAAGCGTCGCGGCAAGCGCGGCATACACGTTGCAAGAGGCGTCTGGCAAACGCCACTCCAGCCGTCCCGCCACTGCACGCACCAGGCAGGTACGGTTATTGTCCCCATGGGCCTTCCAAACCGGCGACCAGGTTGTCCCCGACGCACTCTGGCTGAGCGCGAGTCGCTTGTAGCTGTTGACGGTGGGGGCACAGAGGGCACTCAGGGCATCAGCGTGTTCCAGCAGACCGGCCGCAAATTGGTGTCCGGCCGAGCTCAGGCCAAGGTCTCCCGCAGGATCAGCGAAGACCGCATGGCCGTTGGCATCGGTAATGCTCAAATGGAAGTGCAAACCGCTGCCGGGCGCCTGCGCCAGGGGCTTGGCCATGGCACTGAATACCAATCCATGCTTTTGAGCAACCGCATGCGCCGTCAGCTTGAAAAGAAGATAACGGTCGGCTGCCGCCAGGGCATCGTCAAATTTATAGTTGATTTCGTATTGGCCGCATGCGTCTTCGTGGTCGATTTGCTGCAGCTCGAAGCCCAGGGCGGTCAGCGTTGCGCGCATATCGTCCAAAAACGCCTGATTGCGGTGAATGGCCTTGAGGTCGTAAGAAGGTTTGTCCAGCTGGTCTGCGGCATCTGCCACCTGCCACGCGCCGCGCTCCTCCTGACGCAGCAAAAAAAACTCGGGCTCAATACCGACCCAGAGGGTCCAACCCCGCGCCTGAAGCTGAGAGATCGCTGACCTTAAGAGTTGGCGGGAACAGGTTTCCAGCGGCAAGCCCCCGGCGAAACCATCGGCAACGGCATGCGCAACGCCTGGCATAAAGGGCAGTGGCTGCAGGCTATCCAGTTGTACCCGGGCGTAGTACTCACTGCGTGCGCCGAAACGCGGCAATCCCGTACCCCAGATGCTGGGGCCGGCAAAACCGGCACCCTGCTCTACCCATTCCTGCAAGTTGGCCAGGGGCACGAGCTTTCCTTTGGCCACCCCATGGATGTCACAAAACTGCACCAGCACCGAGTGGATGTCCAGCGCTTGGAGGCGGCTAATGGTTTCTTGGTACAGGCTCATGGGCGAAGGAGCACGACGAGCGTGGCTCAGAGTGGAAAATTGGAGGCCGCGCTGCATGCGCGGCGATCCATGAAGGTCAGGCCAGAACGCTGTCCAATATGGCCAACGCCTCGTCAAAAACCGCGTCTTCAACAGTCAGCGGGAACAGGAAGCGCAGCACATTGCCGTAAACGCCACAGGTCAGCAACAACAGGCCGTGCTTCAAGGCGGCTTGTTGAACTTTTTTGGCAAAATCGGCGTCAGGCGCGCCAGTCTCACCGTTAACCAAGTCACATGCGACCATGGCGCCCAAGGCGCGGACGTCGCCGATGCAAGCGTTCTTGGTTTTGGCCGCCAGCAAACGCGCGTGCAGGCGCTCACCCAAAATGCGGGCGCGTTCGCACAGGCCCTCTTCCACCATCACATCCAAAACCGCGTGCGCCGCGGCCACCGCCAGCGGGTTGCCCGCATAGGTTCCGCCGAGTCCTCCAGGATTAGGGGCATCCATGATGGCTGTGCGTCCGGAAACCGCCGACAAAGTCGTACCGCCGCCCATGCTCTTGGCCATGGTCATCAGGTCGGGGGAGACACCAAAGTGCTCCATGGCAAACATCTTGCCGGTGCGGCCGTAGCCTGTCTGCACTTCATCAGCGATCAAGACAATGCCGTGCTGATCGCACAAGGCCCGCAGCCAATGCACGGCTTCGGCTTGAATCGGGTTGAAGCCGCCCTCGCCCTGCACAGGCTCAAAAATGATGGCGGCCACGCGTGCCGGATCGATGTCGCACTTGAACAGTTGCTCCATCGCGTTCTTGCTGTCTTGCAGATTAGCGCAATGGCAGGGAAACGGCACGTGGTAAATCTCGGGCGCAAACGGGCCAAAGCCCGCTTTGTAGGGTTGAACCTTGCCGGTCAATGCCACCGCAAACAAGCTACGACCATGGAACGCTCCGCCAAAGGCAATGACGCCGCTGCGCCCCGTATACGAGCGGGCGATCTTGACCGCGTTTTCAACGGCTTCGGCACCAGTCGAGAACAGCGCGGTTTTGGTGGGTCCGTCAATAGGAACGATGGCGTTAATGCGCTCTGCCAACGACACGTACTCGGCATACGGGACGACCTGGTAGCAGCTGTGGGTGAAACGCTGCAGTTGTGCGGCAATTGCGGCCTCCACCTTGGGATGACGGTGGCCGGTATTGAGCACCGCAATGCCCCCCACGAAGTCGATGAAACGACGGCCCTCGATGTCCCACAACTCGGCGTTTTTTGCATGGTCAATAAAAAAGTCGCCCATCACGCCCACGCCCCGAGGCGTGGCAGCCAGCCGGCGCGCATGCCAGTCGGCGTTGGTACCCACTGCGGATTCGGCCGGGGCCAGAGATTTTTGATGTTGAGGAGCGTTCATGGTGTGTACTTTCGATTAAGGGTTCCCGGCTTAGCCTGCTCGGTAGGCTGCGGCCACTTCTTGGGCCCGGCGGCGCTCAGCGCGCGCCATCAACACGCTGGCGGCAATGACTCCCACGCTCACCACCGCCACGGTGATTGTTGCAACAGTATTGACACTCGGGCTCAACCCCAGGCGCGCCCGACTGAAGATCGTGATCGGCATGGTAGTCGAGCCTGGTCCGGACAAAAAGGCGGAAAGCACCACATCATCCAGCGACAGGGTAAATGTTAACAACCACGCCGAGGCGATCGCCTGGGAAATCAGCGGCAAGGTAACCAGAAAGAATACCTGCAGCGGACGACAACCTAGGTCTTGCGCCGCTTCTTCAAGGGAGGGGCTGACCTCCTGGAGGCGGGACAGCACCACCACTGTGGCATACGCCATCCCCAAGAGCGTGTGACCCAACCAAATCGTGCCAAAACCCCGCTCAGGAAATCCGAACAAGCGCTGGACCGATACCAGCATCAACAGCAAGGACAGTCCAATGATCACCTCGGGCATCACCAACGGCGAATTGACCATGCCAGCAAAAAGGGTCCGGCCCGGGAAACGTTTGAATCGGTGAAGTGACAAAGCCGCCAAACTGCCCAATACCACCGACGAACATCCCGTCAAAAATGCGATTTCCAGGGACAAGCGAAACCCTGAAATGATTTCTGCGTCTTTTGCGAGCGCCTCGTACCAGCGAAACGACCACCCGCCCCAACTGGTGACCATCGGACTGCCGTTAAAGCTCAACACCACCAGGGTGACGATGGGAAGGTACAAAAACAGGAAGACTGCGCCCATCCAGAACCGCGAAGTCAGCAGGCCGGCCCTGAGCTTCATGGCCGTCCCCGGCTATTGGCTTCAGCCTGGTATTTGTTGAACAAAGCGATGGGCACAATGATGAGGAGGACCATGACGACCGCCACTGCCGCTGCCATCGGCCAGTCGTTATTGCTAAAAAACTCGTCCCACAAGACGCGACCGATCATCAGGGTCTGCGGACCCCCGAGCAACTCAGGAATCACAAACTCCCCCACGCAGGGGATGAACACCAGCATGGAGCCAGCAATGATGCCGCTCTTGGAAAGCGGAACGGTGATACGCCAGAAGGCCTGCCAAGGCGTGGCACCCAAGTCGAGCGCAGCCTCCAACAAGGTCAAGTCCATCTTCACCAGATTGGCGTACAGGGGCAGGATCATGAAGGGAACATAGGTATACACCATGCCCAAGACCAGTGAAAACGGCGTGTTCATCATCTTGATAGGCTCAGCCATGACCCCAGCCGCCAGCAAAATGTTGTTAATCACCCCGCTGTCGGACAGCAACATCTTCCAAGCGTAGACGCGCAGTAAAAACGAGGTCCAAAACGGCAGCATCACCAGCATCAACAGTGCCGGACGCTTTTCTGCGGAGCTTCGGGCCAAAAAATAGGCAAAGGGATAGGCGATCGCCAGGCAAATCGCGGTCGTAAGGGCCGCAAATTTGATCGAACTGAGGTAGGTCTGGAAATAAAGGGGGTCTTCAAAAAGGCTGAAGTAGTTTCCAAACTTGACCTTCAACATCAGCGTGTCATCGGCCCAGGAAAACACGTCGTGAAAAAACACCGTGTCCATTTCCGAGACACTGATCTTGAAAACCACGAGAAATGGCAACAAAAACACGGCCAACAAAAAGGCCATGGGCACGCCAATCACGCCAAAGCGACCCCACGTGGTCGCGAAACGATCTAACAATTCAGAGCGCGGGTGCATGGCCTGTGGTTCGCGCGCTGCCATTCGGGTTACCGGGTCAGCACCACGACATCGCTGCCGCACCACCACACCACTACCCGGTCGCCCCAGGTGAGTTGGGCCGCACTGTGGCGCGCCGCATTGGTATGCGTCACTTTGACGACGGACCCTCCATCGAGCTTAACGTGGTAGGTGGTAAGGCTGCCCAGATAGGCCAGGTCTTCAATCACCCCGTGGGCCATGTTGTAGCCCACTTCCGCAGGCGTCTCTCGCTCAGAGTCCAGCACCGGGGTGGTTTGGATCGTCATTTTTTCGGGGCGTATCGCCACGTGGACGTCCATGCCGGCCGTGCCGGTGATTCCGTGGCTCACATAATGTTTGCACTCGGCGGTAGCAATCACCACGTGGTCGGGTTCATCGACCTCCACCTGGCCCTTAAACAGATTGACGCTGCCAATAAAGTCGGCCACAAAACGGCAGTTGGGCGTCTCATAGATGTCTGCCGGCTGGCCAATTTGCAGAATCTTTCCTTCACTCATCACGCCGATGCGCGTGGCCATGGTCATGGCCTCTTCCTGATCGTGGGTGACCATGACGCAGGTAACCCCGACTTGCTCAATGATGCGAACCAACTCCAGTTGGGTTTGCTGACGCAACTTGGCATCAAGCGCACCCAGCGGCTCGTCCAACAGCAGTAATTGGGGACGCTTGGCAAGACTGCGGGCGAGCGCGACCCGCTGCTGCTGGCCTCCGGAGAGTTGGTGGGGCTTTCGCTTGGCGTAGGCCTTAAGCTGCACCAAATCGAGCATTTGCGCCACCCGCTCATTCATCTCGTCCTTGGGCATGTGATCACGCCGCAGGCCGAACGCAATGTTGTCCCACACCGTAAGGTGGGGAAACAGTGCATAGCTTTGGAACATCATGTTGATCGGACGCTCGTAGGGTGCGAGGCCAACGATATCCTGCCCGGCCAAAAGTATCTGACCCGAGGTTGGCACCTCAAATCCTGCCAGCATGCGCAGCAAGGTCGACTTCCCGCACCCCGAGGACCCCAAGAGCGCAAAGATCTCGCCCTGGCGTACATCGAGGCTGACTTCGTCGACGGCAAACACGTCATCAAACTTCTTGACGACGCGCCGGATCTGCAAAAACGGCGCGCCGGTCAATGCGCCCGCGCTGACTTGGTTTGGATGTGCCACCGGCGACCCCTTGTGCGTTGCTAGGCTGGTTTAGATACCCGTCTTAAAGGACGTGTAGGCCCTGGTCGCCAGTCGACGAATGTCATTGGTCAAGGCCTTGGGGGCGACCATGGTGGCCATTTCGTCAGCGCTGGGGAAGACCGAAGGATTTTTGGCGACCTCCGGACTGATGAACTTACGCGACTCCTTGTTGGGGTTGGCATATTTGACCTTGTTGGTCAGGCTGGCATGCACTTCAGGACGCATGATGTAGTTCATGAACGCCATGGCGTTTTTGGGGTGGGCCGCATCGGAAGGGATGGCCATCATGTCAAAAAACAGCACGGCACCGGGCTTGGGAATCAAGGCCACGACATCCTGACCGGTTTTGCCTTCGATGGCGCGGCTGCGCGCGATGTTGATGTCTCCGTTCCAACCCAGCGCCATGCAAATCGAACCGCTGGCCATGTCATTGATATAGCCCGAAGAGCTGAACAGGGTCACATAGGGCCGGACGCTTTTGAGCAAAGCCAGCGCTTCCTGGTAGTCCCCTGCATTTTTGCTGAACGGGTCTTTGCCGAGATAGTGAAGGGCTGCAGGCAGCACCTCGGTAGCGGAGTCCAAGGTGCTGACGCCGCAGCCTTTGAGCTTGCTGATGTATTTGGGGTTGAAGAACAGTTCCCACACATTGGCTGGCATCGGCTCACTACCCAAGGCGGCTTTCACCTTTGCGGTGTTGATGCCAATCGTGGTGTAACCCCACAACCAGTTCACCAGGTACTGATTACCGGGATCGATCTTGGCCACCTGCGCCTGAATGTCGGGGTCTAGGTTCTTCAGGTTCGGGAGTTGGCTTTTGTCGAGTTTGGCCAACAGGCCGCCGTCTATTTGAAGGCGGGCGAAGGTCGACGAAGGGACCACCAAGTCGTAGCCGGTCTTGCCAGCCACCAGTTTGGCATGCAGGATTTCGTTGTTGTCGTAGGTGTCGTAGCGCACCTTGATGCCGGTTTCCTTTTCGAAATTGGCGATTGTGTCCTCTGCAACATAGTCGGACCAGTTGTAGATATTGAGGATTTTTTCCTCATCCGCATGGGCCGGCGCCGCCCCGAAAACCAGCATCAAGCCTGCCGCCAGGGCACCAAAAAGTTCACGACAGTGTTTGAAGGGGTGAGGGGTGGTCAATTTCATCTCCTGAGAAAACGATGCAGACAAACAATATTGCGAAAGTGCACTAAAACAGCGCATAGCTAGCCCTAACATCCTAAGCGATTCGAAGGGTACTTTGCACTAACGCAATCCCTATGCCAACGATTAATTGCTAAGCCAAACGGGTGGCCTGCACCGCGGCTTGTGCGTCTCGCGCCCGCCGACGCGCATCCCGCGCCACCCAGACGCTGTAACCGATCACGCCCAGACTGACTGCAGCGATGAGCAAGCTCGCCGCGGCATAAATCGTGGGGTTGATGCCGCGCCGGGCATAGCCAAAAATAACCTGCGGTAAGGTGTTCACGCCCGGGCCCGACAGAAATTCCGAGATCACCACGTCATCAAAGGACAGGGTGAAGGACAGCAAAAAGGCCGCCACAATCGCCTGGGCAATGTTGGGCAGAGTGACCAAGAAAAACACCTGCGCCGGTCGGGCGCCGAGATCCATTGCGGCCTCTTCCAAGGCCCGGTCAAACTCCAGCAGTCGGGACTGAACCACCACCATGGCATAGGCCATCCCCAAAAGAGTGTGGCCCAAAATGATGGTGAGCAGGCCGCGCTCAGGCCAGCCCAAGGCCTGCTGAACGCCCACCATCAGCAACAGCAGCGACAGTCCAATCACCACCTCGGGCATCACCAGCGGCGCGTTCACCATGCCCGAAAACACGGCACGTCCGGTAAACCGGTGGTAGCGCACCAATACGAATGCGGCAAACGTACCCAAAACCGCCGAAAGCAAGCCTGTGACACCGGCAATTTGCAAGGACAGCCAAAATCCTTCAACGATCTTGGTGTCTCGACCCAGCGCTTCGTACCAACGCAGGGAGAAGCCGGTAAACACGGCGTCCTGCCGGGTACTGTTAAACGAAAAAACCACCATAAACAGCAGCGGCAGGTACAAAAACAAAAAAATAACCGCCAGCCAGAGCTTGCTGACGTGCTGGTTCACAAAACGCTGAATCACGCAGCAGCTTCCTGGTCAGGGTCCACCGTGGGGGCGGGAGCCGGGTCCGCGGCGTTTCCGATATGTTGGTAATAAAGCGCCAAAGGCAAGACCACCAAAACAATCATCGACACGGCCAGCGCGCTGGCGCGCGGCCAGTTGTTGCTGCTGAACATTTCGTCCCACACCACCCGCCCGACCATCAGGTTTTCCGGGCCTCCAAGCAAGGACGGAATGACAAACTCGCCCACGGCGGGAATGAACACCAGCATAAATCCCGCCACGATGCCTGCCTTGGACAAGGGGACCGTGACCAGCCAAAACGCCTTCCAGGGCGACGCACCCAAGTCTTTGGCCGCCTCCAACAGGCGCAGATCCATCTTCACCAATGTGGCGTATAGCGGCAGCACCATAAACGGCAAATACACATAGGTCATGCCGACCAGCATCGACACGCTGGTGTACAGCATTTGGACAGGTTCGCTGGTCAAACCCAGACCCATCAGCAATTGGTTCAGCACCCCCTGATCGGCCAAAATCCCTTTCCAAGCGTAGACACGCAGCAAAAATGAGGTCCAAAACGGCAGCATCACCATCATGAGCAAGGCTGGACGGACACTGGGTTTGGCTCGCGCAATGAAATAGGCAAAGGGGTAACCCAGCAGCAGGCACAGCACTCCGGTGCATAAAGCGTAGCCAAGGGAACGAAGGTAGGCGTCGACATAGACGGTGTGAAACAACGCCCCCCCTTCCACCGGCCGAAAAATAGAGAGGTAGTTCTCGTATTTCAGCCTCAGCACCCCGGCGTCGCTGTCCCACAGCGGCTTAAAGGGGTGAATATCGCTGCCCATATCCACAAAGCTGATGTACAGCAGGATAAAAAACGGCACCAGGAAAAAAACCGCCAGCCACCCGAAGGGAAGTCCAATCACGAACTTCCGCCCGGGCACCAAGCGGCGCTCCAGCGCGCGGTGAGCAGGGTTCATTGCAGTGCGCAATTGCCGTTTGCGGGGCTCAAGGGCGGTCCTACGAAGTTGACCGCCCTTGAGCCCCGATATCAAACGCTCACTTTCCTTTCTTGAACGCGGTGTACGCGTTGGCCATGGCTTCACGACCTTCGTTGGTGAACTTGCCAGGCGCCACCATCTTCGCGGCAACGGCGGCATCAATAAAGATGGTCTTGTTAGCCGACACTTCTGGCTTGATCTGCGCCATCGCCGCCTTGTTGGCCGTGGGATAGCTCAGCTCATTCGAGACAGACGCACCACTTTCAGCACGCAGGTAAAAATCAATAAAGGCATGGGCGTTAGCGGGATGCTTGGCATCTTTGGTGATGGCCATGGTGTCAAAGAAAATCATGCCGCCCGTACTCGGCAGCAGTGCCTCGATCACGTCTTTGCCGCCATTTTCCTTGGCGCGACCGGCAGCAATATTGATGTCACCAGACCATCCAATCACGGCGCAGGCCTTGCCACCCGCAATGTCGTCAATCATGGTGGAGCTGAAAATCCGGATGTCCTTACGCACCTTGCCCAACATGTCGGCAGCGGCCTTGTGGTCTGCCGGGTCGTTCGAATAGGCATCCTTGCCAAGGTAGTGCAACGCCGGGGGCATGATTTCAGTAGGCGAGTCGAGATAGGCAATGCCGCAAGATTTGAGCTTGGCGGTGTATTCGGGCTTGAACACCAGATCCCACGCGTTTTCTGGCAGCGGCATCTTGCCCAAGGCCTTTTCGACCTTGGTACGGTTGATACCCACGGTGGTGAATCCCCAAGCCCATGGCACCAGGTGTTTATTACCAGGATCTGCTTTGCTCAGGCCCTGCATGATCGCCTCATCCAGGTTACCGTAATTCTTGAGCTTGGTGCGGTCCAGGGCCTGGAAAAAGCCCGCTTCCACCTGCGCCGGACTAAAGGCCGTACCGGGCACCACGATGTCGTAGCCGGTGCTGCCCGCCACCAATTTCGCATTCAGCGCTTCATTGGTTTCAAAGGTGTCGTAATTGACCTTGATGCCTGTCTCTTTTTCAAAGGCGGCGATCATGCCCTCAGGAATGTAGTCAGGCCAGTTGTAAATGTTGAGCACTTTTTCCTCGGCCGGAGCCGCCGCGGCCGGGGCGCTCGCCGCTGCAACGGGCGCCTCCTCCTTTTTGCCGCAGGCAGCCAGAGTCAGCGCCGCGAGGGCCACGGGCAACAGGTATTTATTCATCATATAAATCTCCGAACGAGGTGGGGTTCAAGTCAAAACAAAAAACAGATCAACGAAAATTATAAAAGTCAATTCATCCAGCCGGCCGCCTTGGCATCGGCCAACGTCAGGTCCAGCACTTGCCGAATCAGGCCAATTAACTCGTCAATTTGCGCATGGGTGATGGTCAGGGGCGGCGCAATGATCATGCGGTCGCCTACGGCACGCATGATCAGGCCATTGGCAAAGCAATGCGCACGGCATCGCATGCCCACTTCCAGCTCCGCAGGAAACGGCGTTTTGCTGGCTTTTTCCTTGACCAACACCAGCCCGGCCATGAGGCCACAGGTCTCGGCCACGCCCACCAACGGATGTGCGCTGAGCGCGGCAAATTGTTGCGCCAAGTAAGGCCCAACGTCATCATGCACTCTTGCAACCAAGTGTTCGCGCTCCATGATGTCCAAGTTGGCGAGCGCCACCGCGCAGGCCACCGGGTGGCCGCTGTAGGTGTAGCCGTGATTGAACTCGCCGCCCTGCTCGATCAGCACCTTGGCCACTCGGTTGCCGACCATCACACCGCCCAAGGGGATGTAGCCGCTGGTAATGGCCTTGGCGAACGTCACCAAGTCGGGCTTGTAGCCGAATTTTTCGTAGGCAAACCAGTGTCCGACGCGACCAAAAGCGCAGATCACCTCGTCGCTGATCAGCAAAATTCCGTACTTGTCGACGATGCGCTGAATCTCCGGCCAATAGGTGGCCGGGGGGATGATCACGCCGCCGGCCCCTTGGACGGGCTCTCCAATGAAGGCGGCTACTTTGTCTGCGCCAATTTCAAGAATCTTTTCTTCCAACCACCCCGCGGCGCGCAGGCCGAAGGCGTCGCTGCTTTCCCCCGGGAGACCTTTTTCAAAAAAGTAGGGCTGCTCGATGTGGGTGATATTGGGAATTGGCAAATCGCCTTGCGCGTGCATGCCGCTCATCCCGCCCAGCGATGCACCGGCCATCGTGCTGCCGTGGTAGCCGTTGACCCGTCCAATGATGACCTTGCGCTCCGGCTGGCCTAACAAATCCCAATACCGGCGCACCATCCGCACGTTGGAGTCGTTGCTCTCGCTGCCACTCGACGAATAGAAAACGTGGTCAAAGCGACGATCTCCCACCGCAGGCGCCAGCGATGCCAGCTTGGCCGCCAGCGTGGCGGCGGGCACATTGGTGGTCTGGAAAAAGCTGTTGTAGTAGGGCAACTGCATCATCTGCGCGTGGGCGGCATCCGCCAGTTCTTTGCGCCCGTAGCCGACGTTGACGCACCAGAGCCCACTCATGGCATCGAGCATGCGTTTGCCCTCGGAGTCCCAGACATAAATGTCCTTGGCCTCCGTCATGACCCGCGCGCCACGGGAATTCAAGTCTTTAAAGTCGGTAAAGGGATGAAGGAAGTGGGCGCTGTCCAAGGCCTGGATGCGCTGGGTGTCAGTGTGGGTGGTCATAGGTGAGGGGTAGAGGTAAAAAGAGAGGGGCTTGTCCGGGCTTACACATGCAGAAGCAAGTGCTCCCGCTCCCATGGAGAAATCACTTTCATGAACTCATCAAACTCCAGCTCCTTAATTTCAGAGTACACGGTGATGAACTCCTTGCCCAGCACCTCGTGCAAGTCCGACTCGCGGCGCAACCAGTCCAGCGCCTCGCCCAAGCTGCGTGGGAGCGCGTAGGGTGCCAGGTAGGCGTCACCCTTCATCTCGGGCTTGGGTTTGATCTTGTTTTTGATACCCAGGTAGCCACAGGCCAGTGTCATGGCCATGGCCACATAAGGGTTGGCATCGGAGCCGATCACCCGGTTTTCCACACGGCGTGCCGCCGGGCTGGAAATGGGTGAACGGATTCCCACCGTCCGGTTGTCATAGCCCCACTCAATATTGATGGGCGCGGCCGAATTGCGGCTCAGGCGGCGGTAGCTGTTCACGTAGGGTGCGACCAGCACCATGGCAGCGGGTATGTAGCGCTGCAGTCCACCGATGTAGTGCATGAACATCTCAGACGGTGTGCCATCGTCATTGCTAAACACATTTTTTCCGGTGGCCACATCAACCAGACTCTGATGGACATGCATGGCGCTGCCCGGCTCGCCCGCAATCGGTTTGGCCATAAAGGTGGCGTACATGTCATGACGCAAAGCGGCTTCACGCACCGTGCGCTTGAAAAAGAACACCTCATCGGCCAAGCCCAAGGGCTTGTTATGGAAGAAATTAATCTCCATTTGCCCGGCACCGACCTCGTGAATCAGCGTGTCCACGTTCAGCTCCATCTTGTCGCTGTAGTCGTAGATCTCCTCAAACAGCGGATCGAACTCGTTGACCGCATCGATGCTGTAGGCCTGGCGCGAAGTTTCTGCCCGGCCGCTACGTCCGATCGGCGCTTTGAGCAAGGTGTTGGGGTCGGTGTTGCGGGCGGTAAGGTAAAACTCCAACTCGGGTGCCACGATAGGTTGCAGGCCTTCAGAGGCGAACAAATCGCAAACCTTGCGCAATACGCTGCGTGGGGCGAAGGGCACCAGGTTGCCAGCATGGTCAAAGCAGTCGTGAATGACCTGCGCCGTCGGATCGGTGGCCCAAGGAACAATGCGCACGGATGATGGATCGGGACGCAGCTGCATGTCCTTGTCGGTGGGGTCAATGACGTCGTAATAGGGCCCACTCTCCGGGAACTCGCCCGTGACCCCCATGGCCACAATCGCCTGCGGCAGACGCATGCCTCGGTCTTCGGTGAATTTGGCGCGCGGCAAGATTTTCCCCCGGGCGACGCCGGTCAAGTCGGGAACCAGGCATTCGACCTCGGTCACCCGGCGTTCATTCAGCCACTGCTCCAGGTCGTTGAAACTCATGGTTTTATGCTCAGACATCGTTGCATCCTCCTGTGCTGCTGTGTGCAGCTTGGTTTTATTGATCCGTCAGCAAAGCAACATTGTGCTCCCGGCTCGCCCTTAAAAGTGGTCTCGAATCCGATGGTAGAGCGTGCCTAGCACCAGACTGGGAGTTCGCAGCAACGCGCCTCCGGGGAAATTACGGTGCTTCATCTGGCTGAAAACATCAAAGCGCTCCGCCTGCCCGGCCATCGCCTGCGCCACCAGTTGCCCGGCCAGGCCGGTCAGCGCGACGCCATGGCCGCTGAAGCCCTGCAGGTAATAAATGTTGGCGCCTAAGCGACCAAAATCAGGGGCCCGGTTCATGCTGATATCGACAAAGCCGCCCCAGACAAAGTCCACCGGGGTCCCGTTCAGTGACGGAAAGACAGCGGCCATGCGCTGGGCCATCACCTGCTTTAAATTCCGGGGCGTGCTGGTGGTGTAGCTGACTCGGCCGCCAAACAGCAGGCGGTGGTCAGCGCTGCGTCGAAAGTAGTCGAGCACGAAGTTGTTGTCGCAGACCGCAGCGTTCTTGGGCAACAGGGCTGCCGCACGTTCGGCTCCAAGGGGCGCGGTGCCGATGATGTAAGTGCCCACCGGCATGGCGCGGGCGGCCAGCTCAGGCGCCACCGCCGGTCCGTAGGACGGCAGCGTACAGTTTCCAGCCAACAAGGCAAATCGGGCACGCACCTGCCCCTGCGCGGTGTGCGCGGTGACCGTGGCACCCCGGTCGAGTGCGGTCACTGCGGATTGCTCAAAAATCTGGACGCCTAAAGACACCGCTGCGCGCGCTAAACCCAGGCCGTACTTCAGCGGATGCAGGTGACCGGATCGCCGCTCATAAGCACAGGCGGCATAGCGTGCGCTACCAATGTGGTCTTGCACGGCAGCGCCTTGGGCCCATTCGGTGGCAAAACCATAATGATGCTGCCAGTCCTGTACTTCTTGCTCCAAGGCCCGCGCCTTGCGGGCTGAATCGGCCACATACAAATAACCATGGACCCGGTCGCAATCGATGTGATATTGGGCAATTCGCCGCTCAATCAGGTCGATCGCTTCCAGCGACATGTCCCAGGCATGTCGCGCCGCCTCCCGACCCAGCTGCTCTTCAAAGGGCGACTGCCCACTCGCAAATCCGACGATCGTCTGGCCGCCGTTGCGCCCGGAAGCCCCGCTGCAGATGCGGTCAGCCTCCAGTACCACCACCTGAAATCCACGTTGCGCAAGCTCAATCGCAGCAGACAAGCCGGCAAAGCCCGCGCCCACCACAACCACATCCGCAGCCACGACGGCCCTCAACTCGGGCTGCGGGGCGGGGCGGACCACACTGGCCTCGTAATAGCTATTCTGGTTAAGTTGGGTATCCGACTGTAAGAGCGATGCCATGGCGATCCTCCTCTAAGTTTCTAAGGTGCGCGCTTCGCCACCTGGCCGCACAGGTAGGTCCAAACAAAATTGGCAGCAGCATTGCTGGTCAATTCCGCATGGTCGTAGGCCGGCGCCACTTCGACACAGTCCATACCGACCCAGTTCAGCACCGCAAGGTCTTCCAGCAGGGTCAGTACCTGGGTGCTGGTCATCCCTCCGGGCTCTGGCGTTCCGGTGCCCGGAGCAAAGGCAGGGTCCAGACAGTCAATGTCGAGCGTCAGGTAGACCGGCATCTGTCCCACGCGCTGCAAGATGGCCTCCACCACAGGCCGCAGGGCCGCGCCGTCCAGCCCGCGCAGTTGCCGGGCACCAAAAATCAGGCCACCCTGGTCGGCCACGTAGTCGCGCGCCTCGCGCAATCCACCCGAGCGCAAGCCAATCTGTACCGTATGCTGGGGGCTGACCAAGCCCTCCTGCAAGGCCTCATAAGTCCAGGTTCCGTGGCCCGAAGGCTCACCAAAGTGATCGGTCCAAGTGTCGCAATGGGCGTCAAAATGAACCAAAGCCACCTGACCAAAACGGGCTTTGATGGCCCGCAACAAGGGCAAAGTGACCGAATGGTCGCCTCCCAGAAAAACGCAGTGGTGTCGCGCCAACCAGGCGGCGGCTTGGGTTTCAATGTGGGCACGCACTTCGGGGAGGGGCGACGCATTGGGCAAGCGCATATCGCCGGCATCGCCTAACAGGCCCAAAGGAGTGACATCAAAATAGGGATGGGTACCATCGCACAGCATCAAACTGGCCCGACGGATCTCCTGTGGTCCAAAACGTGCGCCGGGGCGGTTGGTCACAGCCCCGTCAAAAGGGATCCCGATGAGAGCAAAAGGCTGATCATGAAGCGGCTCGGTGCCCAAAAATCGATTTCCATTGTTGGCATAAGCGAAGTGGTCGCTGCTCATCATGTAACCTCCGTAGCCTTGCATGGTAATCGCAGGTGTGCCAATCCCACCCACAGTCCCGGTCGCCAATTGCGGAAAATTTCATCTTTTTCACCACCTTGATCCACCGCTTCCAACGCCCGCTGGCCTATCTTTGTCTGGCAATGAGCATGAGCCTGGTGGGGGTCTATGTCGCTCTCTCTAAACCCTTGGTGGCTGCCATCCCGGTGTTTTTACTGGGGTGGATGCGCTTTGGAATAGCCGCGCTTGCCATGGCCGGGTGGCTCAAAAAACCAAGTACCGAGCCGCCATTGGACGGCCGCACCCGAACCTTGCTGTTTTTCGAGTCCTTTTTAGGCAACTTCATGTTTTCCATCTGCATGCTCTTTGGTGTGAGCATGACGAGCACCGTCTCGGCCGGGGTCATCTTGGCGGCGATTCCGGCCGTTGCGGCGCTCATGAGTGGTGTTTTCCTCAAAGAACGCATGGGCCTTCGAATCTGGCTGGCGGTGGCCTGTGGTGCGGCGGGCATGGCCCTGCTGTCACTGGGCAAACGACCCAGCGGCGCCGAACTCAGCGCTGCCGATGCGGACCGCGCCGTATGGGGCAACGTGCTTGTTTTTGGCGCGGTAGTGTGTGAGGCCGCCTATATCGTGATTGGTAAACGTCTCACGTCCAACATCAGCCCTAAACGCATCGCAGCCATTATCAATTTGGTCGGGCTGGCCCTGATGACCCCGGCGGGCCTGTATTTCGCGCTGCGTTTTGACTTTGGGGCGGTCGACGTCAGTTCCTGGGGGCTGCTGGTGTTTTACGCCTTGGCCGCCAGCGTCGGTACGGTTTGGCTTTGGATGACCGGCATGCAAACCATCCCCGCCGCGCAGGCGGGTGTGTTCAGCGTCATGCTGCCGATCACGGCTGCGGCTATCGGCGCCTTGTTTTTGAAAGAACCATTCAGTGCGCTACAGGCCTGCGCCTTTGCCGTCGCGCTGCTGGGCCTGCTGCTCGCCACTTTGCCAGGGCGCGGGGAGGCCGCGGGTTCACATAAAAAGCAAGCCGATGAGGTCAGACCTAAAGCGGGCGGCTGCTGACCACCATGCCGTCCTCGTCCGCGTACAGCCAGTCACCTGGCCGGACCCAGGTGCCCTGAATTTGAACGGGGATCTGGGTCGTTCCGGCCATTCGGCGCTGCGTTGGCATCGGCAACCGTGCCAGGGCGCGGATCCCTACAGCGCAAGCTGCCAGTTCAGCGACGTCGCGCACGCAGCCGTCGACCACGACGCCCGCCCAGCCATTGCGCACCGCGTGAGATCCTAATTTCCCACCCATCAAGGCGCTTCGCAATGAACCTCCACCCGCCACGACCAAGACCTGCGCGATGCGCCCCTGAGGGCCGTCAATCCAGCCCGGTGACTCGAGAGCCGCTTTTACGCTGGTGTTATCGTCCAGGCACTTAACCGTAAAGACCGGACCGTGGAACCGGTGTAGCTGACCAAAGTCCGAGAACACCGGCGGCAGCACTCGAAAATCCCCGCTGTGGTCGCCGAGGTGCCTGTCGCACAGATCGGTGGTCGGTTCGAATTTGGACATGAGGCGGGCTCCACACGAGGGTGACCTCGGCCGCCAACCAGGCGCCGAATCACAAAAAAATATAAATCCGCCCTGAAAAAAGTATTTCCCCTCTAGGAAAGTGGCCTTTTCTCCAGTAGCATCTGCGCTCCAGCTGAGTAGTTTATCGCTGGCTCTCTATTCACCCCATAAGGACGAACCCACAATGGCAACTGCAAAAAAAGCCCCCGCTAAAAAAGCGGCACCCGCAAAAAAAGTAACCGCCGCTAAAGCCGCTGCGCCTGCGAAAAAAGTAGCAGCAAAAGCACCCGCTAAAAAGCGCGCTGTGAATGCAGCCTTTATGAAACCCCTGACACCCAGCGCCGCCTTGGCCGCTGTGGTTGGCGCGACTCCCCTGCCCCGTACCGAGGTGGTGAGCAAGCTGTGGGTCTATATCAAAAAGCACAAACTGCAAGACGCGACCAACAAGCGCAACATCAATTCCGACGACAAACTCAAAGCAGTGTTTGGCAAAGCCCAAGTCACCATGTTCGAGATGGCTGGATTGATCGGCAAGCACCTGTCATAAGAAATTTGGCGCGCCTCAGGGCAGGCGCCCAAGCAAAAGGCCGGGTTAACCCGGCCTTTTTTTGTGCATCGGCGACGGTCCCGGGGGTTAAGCAATTTATTAAATTGCGACTACCGATCTCGGTGACACAAGGAATTGAGGGTCGCTGGCATCACGGAAGCTGCAGATTTCTGTTGTATCTCCCCCTGAAAAGCGTTCAAAACGTCGGGAATTACAAGAAACCATCCGCAGAACCTGAACCCTCCGGCTTATCAAGGTTGTCCGGCGGAGGTTGCCTCTCAATTCAGGGCTTACTGCATAGAATTCAGCGCGAGTCGGGCGACTGATCCCTCTGCAGAAGCGGGGATCGGGCGCAATAGCCGAACGGCAAGCCCCAATGGTTCAACGTGGAGATCTCCGAATGACAGAAGAAGCAACAACGCCCTCATCGCCCGCACGCAGACGTGCCGGACGCGGCAGCGGCACCATTCGTGTTGCACCCTCAACCGCCAAGTACCGCAATCTAAAGCACCGTTTCGCGCCCACCCCGATGGTGTCCGAAGATGAGTTGGAGGCGATCCACAACGCGTCTCTTACCATTTTGGAAGAAATGGGCATGGACTTCATGCACGAGGGGGCCCGGGAAATTCTGAAAAAAGCGGGGGCCGACGTCAAACCGGGTTCCGAACGGGTGCGCTTTGACCGCAACTTGATTCTCGAAGCGATCAAGACCTGTCCCTCCGAGTTCACGCTGCACGCCCGTAACCCGGAGCGCAATGTGCACATTGGCGGCAAAAATCTGGCCTTTGCCCAAGTCGCCAGCCCACCCAATGCGTCAGACATGCAGGGTGGACGGCGGGCTGGTAACCAGCAAGACTTTCGCAATCTGGTGAAGCTGGCGCAACGCTACGACATCATCCATTGCTCCGGCGGGTACCCGGTCGAGCCGGTAGACCTGCATGCCTCGATTCGGCACCTGGACTGCCTCTCGGACATTGCCAAACTCACCGACAAGGCGTTTCACGCCTATTCCTTGGGCAAAGAGCGCAACCAGGACGGCTTGGAGATTGCTCGGATCGCGCGCGGCATCAGCCATGAGCAAATGGACCGCGAGCCGTCGCTGTTTTCCATCATCAACAGCTCCTCCCCGTTGCGACTGGACACTCCGATGCTGCAAGGCATTCTGGAGATGTCGTCGCGCAACCAAATCATCATTCTCACGCCCTTTACGCTGGCGGGCGCCATGGCACCCGTCACCATTGCCGGCGCGCTGGCGCAGCAAAATGCCGAGGCGCTGGCGGGCATTGCGCTCACCCAACTGGTGCGCCCTGGCGCGCCTGTGGTCTACGGCGGCTTTACCAGCAATGTCGATATGAAAAGCGGAGCGCCTGCCTTTGGCACACCCGAGTACATGAAGGCGGTGCTGGTCGGCGGCCAGTTGTGCCGCAAATACGGCATCCCCTACCGAACCAGCAACGTGAACGCCGCGAACACGGTCGATGCGCAAGCGGCCTATGAATCGGTCTTTTCGCTGTGGGCGCTGACCCAAGCGGGTGGCAACTTCATCATGCACAGCGCCGGATGGATGGAGGGCGGCCTAACCGCCTCCTTCGAAAAATTCATCCTCGACTGCGATTTGCTGCAAATGGTGGCTGAGTTTTTGGCGCCCTTGGACGTCAGTCCTGCCGGCCTGGGCCTGGATGCGGTACGCGACGTCGGCCCCGGCGGCCACTACTTTGGTACGGCGCACACGCTGGAGCGCTTTGAGACGGCGTTTTACTCGCCGATCATCTCGGACTGGCGCAACTACGAAACCTGGGATGAGGGCGGACGCCCTACCGCTTACGATAAGGCCAATGCCGTATGGCAAAAAGAACTGGAAGCCTACGAGCGCCCCTATATGGACCCGGCGATTGAGGAAGAGCTCGACGCCTTTGTAGCCAAACGCAAGTCTGAGGGTGGTGCGCCTACCGACTTCTGAGGCCCACCCTCCATTCAGAACCTTTGACTCTTTCTTTGAAACAAGGAACGTAACAGTGAAAACAACAGCACGGGTAGTAGTAATTGGCGGTGGCGTGGTCGGATGTTCGGTGCTCTACCACCTGACCAAAAAGGGCTGGAGCGACGTGATGCTGATCGAACGCGACCAGTTGACCTCCGGTTCCACCTGGCATGCCGCCGGTGGCTTTCATACACTCAATGGTGACCCTAACGTGGCCATGCTGCAGAGCTACACCGTCAGCCTGTACGAGGAGTTGGAACGTATCTCGGGCCAAAGCTGTGGCATGCACAAGTCGCCTGGCATCATGCTGGCGGACACGCCGGAACGGATGGAATTCCTGAAAATGACCGTAGCGCGGGGGCGCTATTTGGGCATGGAGACCGAAATCATCTCGGTCAAGGAAGCGCTCAATTACTTCCCGTTCATTGAGGAAAAGTACTTTTTAGGCGCCTTGCTCGACCCCAACGAAGGTCACCTCGACCCCAGCGGTACGACCTACGCCTACGCCAAAGCAGCGCGCATTGGCGGCGCCACCATTGAGGTCCAGACCAAGGTCGAAAGCCTGGAGCAAAAACCCGACGGTACCTGGCGTGTCATCACCAACAAAGGAGTGGTCGAGTGCGAACACGTGGTGAATGCCGGCGGACTGTGGGCACGCGAGGTGGGCCGGATGGTCGGCATCGAGTTGCCGGTGCTGGCGATGGAACACATGTACCTTGTGACCGACGACATCCCCGAGGTAGAAGCCTTCAACAAGAGCGCGGGCAAAGAGATTGGCCACGTGATCGACTTCGGCGCTGAAAGTTATTTGCGCCAAGAAGGCAAAGGCATGGTCTTGGGTGTGTACGAGCAGGCGGGCAAACCCTGGTCGACCAAAACCACGCCCTGGAGCTTTGGCCAGGAGCTGCTGCAGCCTGACCTGGACCGTATCGCTCCCTCATTGGAAATCGCCTTCAAGCATTTCCCTACTCTGGAGAACGCCGGCATCAAGCGCGTCATCAACGGCCCGTTCACCTTTGCACCCGATGGCAACCCGCTGGTCGGTCCGGTGCAAGGGCGCACCAACTTCTGGAGCGCCTGTGGCGTCATGGCGGGCTTTAGCCAAGGCGGAGGTGTCGGCCTGGCCCTGAGTAACTGGATGGTGGACGGCGACCCTGGTTTTGACATCTGGGGCATGGACGTGGCGCGCTATGGCGACTGGGCTACCCGCACCTACACCAACGCCAAGGTGCGTGAGAATTATTCGCGCCGCTTCCGGATTCGGTTTCCCAACGAGGAATTGCCCGCCGCACGCCCCCTGCAGACCACGCCGCTGTACGACAAATTCATCGAACAAGGTGCGGTGATGGGCGACTCATGGGGCATGGAAACGCCCCTCTGGTTTGCCCCGAAGGGTACCGAGGCCAAGGACATCGTTTCTTTCCATCGTTCCAACGATTTTGAGCCCATCAAGGCTGAATGCAAGGCAGTGCGGGAAGGCGTCGGCGTGACCGAGGTCGCCAACTTTGCCAAGTATGAGATCACCGGTCCCGGAGCCGAGGCCTGGCTGCAAAGCCAGATGACCAATACGCTGCCCAAAATCGGCCGCCTGCAGCTCTGCCCTATGCTTAACCACAACGGCAAGCTGATTGGCGATTTCACGATTGCGAAGGCAGCGGAAGAACGCTTCATGATGTGGGGTTCTTCCCAAGCACAGGTCTACCACATGCGCTGGTTTGAGCAGACCTTGCCCACCGACGGGTCCGTCCGTATTACACCCTATGGCATGAAGTTGATTGGGCTGTCGATTGCGGGACCCAAGTCGCGCGAACTGCTGCAGCGCCTGACCGATGACGATGTCTCCGGCGACACCTTCAAATTCATGGACTACCGCGAGATGGAAGTCGCCACCGTGCGCGCCATGGTGAACCGGGTGACCTATACCGGCGACCTGGGCTACGAAATCTGGGTCGCGCCGGAATACCAACGCCGCCTGTACGAGAGCATCATGGAGGCGGGTGCCGACTTGGGTATCCGGAACTTTGGCATGCGGGCATTGTTGTGCCTGCGTCTGGAGAAGAACTTCGGCACTTGGTTCCGCGAATTCCGCCCGATCTACGGGCCGTTTGAAGCCGGTTTGGACCGCTTCGTCAAACTGGACAAGCACGAGTACATCGGCAAAGCCGCCGCAATCAAAGAAAAAGCCGATGGCCCCAAGAAGACCCGCATCTTCATGGTGGTGGATGCGCTGGACTGCGATGTCATGGGCGACGAACCGATCTGGGTCGATGGCAAAGTCGTTGGCTGGGTCACTTCCGGCGGCTATGGCCACTATGTGGACCAGTCGCTGGCGCAGGGCTATATTCCCACCGAATGTTTCAAACCCGACATGAAGCTGGAGATTGAAATCTTGGGCGAACGCCGTGCCGCTCGACTGCAAATGGACCCGCCTTTTGATCCCGAAGCCAAACGGATGCGCATGTAAGAGGAGCCGCTGATGTCCCACTACTCGGCCTGGTCCCTGCTGCGCAATGCGCTTTCAGGGCACAAAAACTGGGACCGCGCCTGGCGCGACCCGGAGCCCAAAAAGTCCTATGACGTGATCATTGTGGGCGGTGGTGGCCACGGTTTGGCCACGGCCTACTACCTGGCCAAAAACCACGGCATCAAAAACATCGCGGTTTTGGAAAAAGGCTACATTGGTTCGGGCAATGCGGGGCGCAATACGACCATCGTGCGCTCCAACTACATGATGCAGGACAACACGGCGTTTTACGAACACTCCATGTCCTTGTGGCGCGGCATGTCGCAAGACCTGAACTACAACGTGATGTTCTCGCCGCGCGGCTATTTGTACGTCACGATGTCGCCGAGTGCCCAGGATGCGCAAATCCGCCGGGCCAACATCATGCGCCTCAATGGCATCCGCGCGGACATCTTGACCCGAGAAGATGTCATGAAGGAGGCCCCTTACCTGGATTTCTCCGACAAGGCACGTTTTCCAATTTACGGCGCGATGTTGCAACCCGACGCGGGTACAGCCCGCCATGACGCCGTCGTCTGGGGCTATGCGCGGGCGGCCAACGCGCTGGGTGTGGACATCATTCAAAACTGCGAAGTGCTCGACTACCAATGGTCGGAAGAGCGTATTACCGGGGTCAAGACGACGCGGGGCGAGATCGGCGCCGGAAAAGTGGGGATTGCAGTCGCCGGTCACACCTCTCTGCTGGCGCAGAAAGCCGGGCTGGAACTACCGATTGAGAGCCACGTGCTGCAGGCCTACGTGAGTGAATCGATCAAGCCCGTGGTCAACCACGTGGTGGTGTGGTCTGCGTCCTACTTCTACTTCTCTCAGTCTGACAAGGGCGGCTTGGTCTTTGGCGGCCACATTGACCGCTACAACTCCTACGCCCAGCGTGGGAACTTGGCCAATGTGAGCGAAGTCACCCAGGCGTTGGTCAGCGCCATGCCGAGTGCGGCGAGGCTGCGGGTGCTGCGCCATTGGGGCGGAATCATGGACATGACGCCCGACGGCAGCCCCATCATTACCAAGACACCGGTAGACGGTCTGTACCTGAACGGGGGCTGGTGTTACGGGGGATTCAAGGCAACGCCGGCGTCAGGCTGGTGTTTTGCCCACACGATCGCCAATGATGCGCCGCACGCCTTTAACGCGGGCTTCACGATGGATCGCTTTGCGCAAGGCCGGTACATTGATGAGTCGGGGGCGGGGCCTTACAACCATTTGCAGTGAGTTGTTTCATGTCTTTGTTTGCTGACCCTCTTGCTGTCGCCCCCATACTCCAACCTCTTACCTTCGGTGGGGGTAAGGGGTGCTTTAACAGCCGATTTTGCGTTGCCGGTGTGGCTGCGCGTTCACGGCCTGGAGCAATGAATCCCCGCGAAACGCACCGCGGAGCCCGCCCGTGCCTTGCTGTCCTTCCATCGGCGAAGCAGCGAGAAGTAAGCCGACTGGCGGGTCCGGACGACGCTTGCGACCTTGTCAATCGCTCAATCAACTAGGCAAAAAGTCGATGCTAAGAATCAATTGCCCCCACTGTGGCCTGCGCGACCACGAAGAATTTAGCTACTTCGGCGACGCCACCAAAGCCTATCCCGAACTTGCGCCAGAAAACCACGATGCCTGGGTGGACACGGTCTATACACGCAACAACCCGCGCGGACTCCATTCCGAGTTCTGGCAGCACACCCTGGGATGCCGACGCTGGCTGGTAGTCAAGCGCCATACCGTGACGCACGATATTGAATCGGTCGTGATCGCCGCAGAGAGGGCACTCCCATGACGCAATCCAAGACCTCGAGCCCCAGCACGGGCGGCCCCTTTCGCATTGCCAAAGGCGGGCGCGTCGACCGCAATAAAAGCCTGAGCTTCACCCTGGACGGAAAATCCTTCCAGGGTTTTGCGGGCGACACGGTGGCGTCAACCTTATTGGCACACGGTGAGCACCTGGTAGCGCGATCCTTTAAATACCACCGACCGCGCGGCATCATGGCGGCCGGCGTCGAAGAGAGCAACGCCTTGCTCACGGTAGGCGACAAAGGCACCCGCGAACCCAATATCGCGGCGACCATGCTGGAGTTAGAGGCCAATTTGGTCACCCGCACCCAAAACGCCTGGCCCTCGGTGCGCTTTGATGCGATGGCGATTACGTCGGTGCTGTCGCCCCTTTTTGTGGCGGGCTTCTATTACAAGACCTTTATGGGACCGACGCGCAGCGCCTGGATGCTCTACGAGCATTTCATCCGCAAGGCGGCCGGCTTGGGCGCCTCCGCCAATGATGCGGATGTGCACCGCTACGACTGGCACAACGATTACACCGACGTGCTGGTCATTGGCTCCGGTGCGGCCGGGTTGAGCGCCGCGCTGTGCGCCGCCCGTGCCGGCGCTCAGGTCATGCTGGTGGAGCAAGATTTTGCTTTGGGTGGCGCCCTGTTGGGCCAAGCGCCCCAGAGTGCCGAGGGCCAATGGTTGGCCACCATGCTGGCCGATCTGCAGGCCACCGGCAAGGTCCAGATTCTGACACGATCTACCGCCTTTGGTGTCTACGACGGCAACACCGTGGGCGTCATCGAGCGATCGGCGCCCGGCGTTGCCGACCCCTCCCATGGCGTACCGCGTCAGCGTTTGCGCACCGTGCGGGCCGGGGCAATCGTCATGGCGTGCGGTGCACTGGAGCGTCCCTTGGTGTTTGCCGGCAACGACAAGCCGGGCGTGATGTTGTCCGGGGCCGTCGGCTCATACGTCAACCGCTACGCCGTTGCGCCGGGCAAACGCGCCGTGTTTTGCGTTAACAACGACGCCGCGTACAGCGACGCATTGGCACTGGCGCACGCGGGTGCCCAGGTCAATCTGGTGGACTTGCGTAGCGCAGTTTCACCGGCACTGCTGGGCGCTGCCAGCAGCGCCGGCATGACTGTTCAGACCGGAAGCACCATCACCGACGTCTACGGCCGCCTGCATGCGACACGCTGCCGGGTGGCGGGCTACGATGCAAGCAGCGGACGGGTCATGGGTGGCCCAATGGAACTCGAGGTCGACCTGGTCGCCATGTCGGGCGGGTGGACACCGACGGTGCACTTGAGCTCGCACCGCAACGTCAAGCCGACCTACCGCGCGGACATTGCCTGCTTTGTGCCCGGCGGCTTTGACCGTGCCCAATTTGGAGCGGGGGCCATGGTTGGCAGCCAGACCTGGGGCGAAGCCATCGAATCAGGCTGGCGCATGGGCGCGCAGGCCGCTGAGATCAGCGGTTTCCACCTCAATGACGTCCCTCCGGCCCTGGAAGACGACACCAGCATTGCCTTTGTTCCTGCGGGCGCGCTGTTGAGCGCCAATCCCAGCGACAAAGCCTTTATTGACTTTCAAAATGACGTCACCGTGGCGGACGTCGAACTCGCGCACCGGGAAGGCTACCAGTCCGTTGAGCACCTGAAGCGCTACACCACCCTGGGTATGGGCACTGACCAGGGCAAGACCTCCAACCTGAACGGTCTGGGATTGATGGCCGCCGCCCGCGGTATCGACGTGGCCGCCGCAGGAACCACGACCTTTCGCCCCCCCTACACCCCAGCCAGCCTGGGTGCATTGGCGGGACGCAACGTAGGACCCCATTTCCAGCCGGAACGCCGCACGGCGATGCATGACTGGCACGAAAGCCATGGCGGCGTAAAGATGGAGGCCGGCCTGTGGTTGCGCCCCTTGTGGTACCGGACCCACGGCGCCACGCTGGGCGAAGCCTACAAGGCCGAAATGGAGTTTGTGCGATCCAGCGTGGGAATCGCCGACACCTCTACCTTGGGAAAAATTGACGTGCAGGGGCCCGACGCGGCAGAGTTTCTGGACCGCGTCTATGTCAACGGGTTTTCAAAACTTGCCGTGGGCAAGGCGCGCTACGGCTTCATGCTGCGCGAAGACGGCATCGTCCTGGACGACGGGACCACCACGCGCATCAGCGAAACCCAGTTTTTTATGACCACCACGACCGCCCAGGCGGCCCGGGTCATGAGCCACCTCGAGTTTCTGCTGCAAGTCGTGTGGCCTACCTTACGGGTCACGGTGGCCTCGGTTTCCGACCAGTGGGCGGCCATGAGCGTGGCCGGTCCACGGGCCCGGGATGCGCTGCAGGCAGCGTTCCCCCATTTGGACCTGAGCAATGCCGCGCTCCCCTTCATGGGCGTACTTGACACCGGAGGCAGCGGCCCGCTCGACAAAGTGGCGCTTCGGATCCTGCGCCTGACTTTTTCAGGGGAATTGGCCTACGAAATTTTTACACCCACGCACCATGGCCTGGTCGTCTGGGAGCACGTACTTGAGGCGGGGACGCCCTGGAAGATGCGTCCCTACGGACTGGAAGCGCTAGGCTCGCTGCGCATTGAAAAAGGCCACGTGGTGGGCTCTGAAATGGACGGTCGTACCACGCTGGATGATCTGGGCGCCGGAAAAATGGCCAGTAAAACGAAGTCATTCTGGGGGGATGCGCTGCGCCACAGCCCCCACCTGGCCCGGCCCAACCGACCGACACTGGTCGGTCTGGAGGCGGTGAACGACCAGGAACCCCCCAGCAATGGCTCCATTCTGTTTTTTACCGATGACGTCATACAGGGCCATGGCCGGGGTCATGTGACCTCCACCACCTACAGCCAATCGGTGGGTAAAGCGATTGCGCTCGGATTGCTACAAGGCGGCACGACCCACATCGGAAAAGAAATCATTGCCACCTCCCCTACGCAAGGACGCAAGTACCGCCTGCGCGTAGTCGACCCCTGCTTCCTGGACCCCGAAGGAGCGCGCTACCGTGTCTGAAATCCTCACCCCCGCTGCGGCGCCTTCCACTGCGCGCAGCCCTTTTGCCACTCTCGGATCCCAGCAACGTCCCACCCGCGATGGTCTGGTGCAAGTGAATTTGCGTGCCGAACGCCTCGACCAGGTCACCCTTATCAGCACTTGGATCAGTGGGACCGTGGTCTTGTGTGAGGCTCTGTCGACCGCTTTGGCAGCAACCGGTTTGTTCCCCCTGCCCGCCGCGACCGGAGACACCGCTATTTGCCCACTGGGCCTCTTGATCCGAAGTGGCCCCCACGAGTTCATGTTGGTCGGGCATACCTCGGCCAACGTGATGGCTGAATTGCGCCCGCACATCACACCGGACATCGGTGCGTTGCTCGACTTGAGCCACGCCCGCTGCCGGGTACACGTGGAGGGGCCGCGAGCCGTGGCCGCCCTTGGGAAATTATTTGCCCTCGACTTTCGCGATCCGGCATTTCCGAGCGGCCAACTCAAACTGAGTGGTCACCACCATGTGCCCTGCAGCCTGCACCGCCTGGGCACGGACAGCTTTGACTTGTACCTGTTCAGCACCTACGCCCGAGGGCAATTGGAATCGCTGCTGGACGTGGCACTGGAATACGGTGTTGCGCTGACCGTGGCCGATTAGGCCAGGCAAGACTCCCCGGCCCCGGGCTGCGCCGAGGGCCCTCACGCTTAGCCATTAAGATCGACAGCCCGCCGCGAGCCCGCGGCGGGAAGTGTGCGCTGTGATCAGTCAGAGCGCCCGGCGTACGGCTTACCGCAAAACCTGAGCTCTCATGAACCATTATTTTTATTCTTGGGCCCTGTGTGCCCTGCTGGCAACCCTGGGATCGTCCGGCTGCAGCGATAAGAAATCAGCGGACCTGGCCCCAAGCAGCCCCTCCGCCAGCGCAGCAGCCCCCGCTGCGTCGGCGCCAGCATCGGCTGCATCGGCCGCCGCCCCGCCCGGCCCACCGGTATCGGTGACCACGACCAAAGCCGAATCGCGCGACATGGCAGTCAACCTTCGGACCACCGGCACGGTATTTCCACTGGCGAGTGTGGACATCAAGGCCCAAACCAACTCGGTGGTCACCAAGATGCACATCAATGGGGGGCAGTTTGTCCGCACCGGAGATCTATTGTTCACTTTAGACGGACGGGCGGAAGAAGCCAACCTGGCCAAGGCCCGGGCCCAACTCGCCAAAGACCAGGCCAGCCTGGCCGACACGCAGCGTCAACTCAAGCGTGCGCAGGAACTACTCGCACAGAATTTTGTCGCCAAGAGCGCGGTTGACACTGCGCAGGCTGCGGTCGACGCCGCGTCCGCGACCCTGCTCTCCGACCAAGCGGCCATTGACGCCGCCAAGGTGGCGCTGTCGTACACCCAGATCACCTCCCCGCTCAGCGGGCGGGCTGGGGCACTCAGCGTTTCGATCGGGACTGCGCTGCAAAGCAATGTATCGCCCATCGTAACCATCACGCAACTCGATCCCATCGCGGTCACCTTTAATCTGCCGCAGCGCAACCTGGCGCAGGCCATTGCCGCGCTCAAGGACGGCGGCGCCAAGGTCACCGCGACGCTGGCGGACAACGGTGGGAGCTTCGAAGGCCGCCTTTATTTTGTGGACAACGCGGTCGACGCCGCCTCGGGCACCGTGCGGGCGCGGGCCAAGTTTGACAACAAGCAAGGCCGGCTCTGGCCGGGCGCATTTGTGGAGATTTCACAAACCATGAACACCCTGAAAGATGCGGTCCTGGTGCCGCAAGCGGCGCTGATTCAGTCGGCGCGCGGCACCATTGTGTATGTGGTTGAAGACGGCAAGGCGGTGATGCGGCCCGTCAAGCAGGTTGCCGGGCAAAGCGGCGAGGCCGCCATTACCGGCATTGCTGCTGGAGAGTCGGTGGTGGTGGACGGCAAACAAAACGTGCGTCCGGGGTCCTCGCTCGTTGAGCGGCCCAAAGAAGCCAAACCGGCTGCCTCCGCTCCGGCGGCCAGCGCAGCGTCTGCATCTGCTTCGGCACCGGCCGTCGCTTCGTCACGCAGCGCACCATGAATTTTTCGGAACTTTTCACCCGCCGTCCAGTGATGACGGTGCTTTTGAACCTGTCGATCGTCGGTGCAGGTATTTTGGGACTGCAGAATATCCCGATTGCAGCGCTGCCGAGCTACGACACGCCCGTCATTAATGTGTCAGCCGCGTTGCCGGGTGCCAATCCTGAGACTATGGCCAGTTCGGTGGCCCTGCCCTTGGAAAAACAGTTCCAGACAGTCCCCGGCCTGAAAACCATCAGTTCGAGCAGCACACTGGGCAGCACCTCGCTGACGCTTGAATTTGAAGAAGGTCGTAACGTAGACGCCGCTGCCGTGGATGTACAGGCCGCGCTATTGCGAGCCCAGCGGTCTTTGCCGCAAGACATGACCTCCCCGCCGTCGTACCGCAAGGTCAATCCGGCAGACGCGCCGGTGTTGCTGATCGCTTTGACATCGCCCTCTTTGTCGCCGGCGGACTTGCAAGACTACGCTGAGCACCTGATTTCACCGACCTTTTCCACCATTGACGGCGTGGCCCAGGTCAATATTTACGGGGCAAAACGCTTTGCGGTGCGGGTGCGCGTCAAACCGGACGCGATGGTGGCCAGCAACATCAGTTTCGACGAGGTGAGCGCCGCATTGCGTGCGGCCAATGTCAACACCCCGGTCGGAACCCTGGACGGCCCGAAGCAAACCTTGGTACTGCAGGCCAACAAGCAGCTCAAATCCGCCGCAGACTTTGGCAACTTGATCATCAGCGCCAAGGGCGGAGTGCCAGTGCGCCTCAAAGACATCGCCAAAGTCGAAAACAGCGTCGAGACCAACAAGAGCTGGGCCACTCTGAACGGCGAGAACTCCATCACCATTGCCATCCAACGCCAACCCGGCGCCAACACCGTGCGGGTGGTGGATGCCGTGCGGGCCGCCATCCCGGCCATGCAGGCTCAAATGCCGCAATCGGTCGGCATGACGCCCATCAATGACCGGTCGGTATCGGTACGGGACGCCCTGCACGATGTCTCGCTGACGCTCATTGGCACCATCGTGCTGGTGGTGTTGGTGATCTTTTTATTCCTGCGCCGCTTTGTCGCGACCGCCATCCCCACCCTGTCACTGCCCATTTCACTCATGGGCGCAGTGGCGCTGTTGTGGGGGATGTCCTACAGCCTGGACAACATATCGCTGCTCGGGCTGACGCTGGCGGTAGGCTTGGTGGTGGACGATGCCATCGTGGTCTTGGAAAACATCATCCGCCACGTGGAAAACGGCGAGGAGCCCTTCCAGGCCGCACTGGTGGGCGCGCGCGAGGTAGGTTTCACCATCATCTCGATTTCCACCTCATTGATCGCCGTGTTCATACCGATCTTCTTCATGCCAGGCGTGATTGGTCTGCTGTTTCATGAATTTGCCGTCGTGGTGAGCTTGGCGATCGTGGTGTCTGCCTTTGTGTCGCTCACCTTGGTTCCGATGCTGGCGGGACGCTTCTTGACCGACGACGCCCACAAAAAGGCCCCGGGGGCACTGGTCCGAATGTTTGAGCGCGGCTTTAACGCCACCCTGCGAGGCTACAGCCGCGTGCTAGACCTCGCCTTAAACCACCGCAAGACGATATTGCTGCTGGCGGCCAGTACCTTTGTTGCCACTTTCTGGCTGGTCAGTGTGATCCCCAAGGGTTTTTTCCCCGAAGAAGACATTGGCCAAATCCAGGTCTCGACCGAAGGCAGCGAAGACATTTCTTTTGCCGCGATGGTGGCCCTGCAAGAGCGTGCGGCCGCGATCATCCGCGCCGACGCCAACGTCAACGCCGTGAGTTCCTTCAACGGCGGCAATAACGCGCAAAACTCAGGTCGCATGTTTGTCAGCCTCAAGCCTGCTGGCCAACGCCTGCCGATGAAACAGGTGATCGAAGGTTTGCGCAAAAAACTGCGTGGAGTCGCAGGCATCAACGTTTTCATGCGGCCCGTGCAGAACCTGCAACTCGGCGGGCGTCCCAGCAAGGCGCAGTTCCAGTACATCTTGCAAAGTGTGAAAGCAGATGAGCTCAACGTCTGGGCTGGCAAACTGCAAGAGCGAATGCGCGCCGACCCGATCTTTCGGGACGTGACCAGCGACGCCCAGCTGCGCGCGCTTCAGGCCCAACTCAATATCGACCGCGACCGCGCCAACAGCCTGGGCGTTTCGGTAGACGCCATCCGCTCGGCCCTGTTCAGTGCCTTCGGCGAACGCCAGGTGTCCACCATCTATTTGCCGACCGACAGCTACCAGGTGATCATGGAAGTTGCTCCCGAGGCCAAACTCGACGAATCGGCGCTGTCGGGCATTTACGTGCGATCGAGCTTTGGCACCCTGGTGCCCTTGTCGGGCTTCACCACGGTCGAGCGTAGCGTCGGGCCCACCGCGATCAACCATGTCGGCCAACTCCAGGCCGTGACGGTGTCCTTTAACTTGGCCCCCGGCGCGGCGCTGGGAGACGCCACCGGCAAAATTGACGCTGCCCGTGAGGCAATTCAAATGCCCAGCAGCATCATCTCAACCTACGGTGGGGATGCAGCCGTATTCAAAAGTTCCCAAGGCAGTCAGCTGATCTTGGTGATTGCGGCGTTGGTGGTGATCTATGTGCTACTGGGCGTGCTGTACGAAAGCTATATCCATCCGATCACGATTTTGGCCGGCCTCCCCTCGGCGGCGGTGGGGGCGCTTGCCACGCTAATGTTGTTTGGGCAGGACCTGACACTCATCGCCACCATTGGTATCGTGCTGCTGATCGGCATTGTCAAAAAGAACGCGATCATGATGATCGACTTTGCCTTGGAGGCGCAGCGCCATCAGGGCATGTCGCCCCGGGAGGCCATACGCACGGCCTGCGTGTTGCGCTTTCGCCCCATCATGATGACCACCATGGCTGCGCTGGTGGGTGCCTTGCCGATCGCCCTTGGCGTAGGTGCCGGAGCCGAGTTACGCCAACCTTTGGGCCTCGCGGTGGCCGGCGGATTGGTGTTTTCTCAGGCAATCACCTTGTTCATTACGCCGGTGCTGTACCTGGCGCTGGACCGCTTCAGCGGAACCGGGCCCCTCACCCGCCCTGAAAACACCGAATCCTGAACGCTCGGGCTTTTTCAAGGCCCCGGTCTACCAGTGCCGGTGTTCGTATTCCCTAAAGTGGCCATGGCCATAGTAGCCAAAGGGCAAAGCCACCGGCGGATAGTAATAAGGGCGGTAATAACGGCGCACTACAGGCGCCGGTACGACATAGGTGGGCGCAACCGGCTCTGCGTAGCTGATGGCGGGAGCATAGGAAGCGCCCCCGACTCCCAAGGGCGACACCTGCACCGCGATGGTCGGACCTGGGTCATTCGGCGTTTGCACGGAATATTGCCGGCCGCCAAATTCGTAGACCACGTTGTAGCCGACGGTACGATTCTCAAAAACGTTTTGTACACCGCAACGCGGCACCGTTTCCACGCGCTCGGGTGCTTGGCCTTCTAAGCGGTCGCCCAACACGGCTCCGCCCACCATGCCAATGGCGGTGGCCGCAGCGCGCCCGGCGCCGCTTCCGCCCGCGGCATTGCCCAAGGCGCCGCCTGCAATCGCGCCTATCAAGGCACCAGCGCCGCTGTTGGGCGACTGGTAGATCATCTGCTGGTTGCTGCACACATGGCGGGGCACCGCCACCTGCTGCACGACGGGGGTCGATGAAAGGACCCGCCCTAGGTCCTGGGCCCAGACGCTGCTCAAAGCGCCCAGCCCTAAAGCCACTGCAATTACCCGTTTCATGGACAGCCCTCCAAAGTTGTCTCTCCGTAACGACGATCGGGCCGGGGTTGTTGACAGCGTTCTGCATCTTTACCGAGGATTAACCGAGCAGCGGCATGGATAATCCACCCCTATTGCAATTGCCCGCCGAACTCCCATTTTTTTGACGCTCTCGGCTTGAAGCCCATGCAACCACCCGCCCACTCTCCGGCTTTACCGGCCGCACCGCGCCTCTTTTTCGTATTGACAGTGGTCCTGATCGTCCTAGCTTTGGTACCCACGGCATGGCCCGAATTAGATCTATTCATGGCACGGTGGTTTGCGCCGCCGGGTGGGCAAATCCAAATCAACGCTTGGTGGTGGGTGCAGACCATCAATTTGTATGTTCCGGCAATTTTTAGGGGCATGGTCTTTGTCGCGATGGGCGCGTGGCTGTTTGCCACGTGGCAGGCGCGCTGGAAGTCGTGGCGTCTGCCGCTCGCGTTCTTTATCCTGTCCGGCGCACTCGGACCCGGTTTGGTGGTCAACGCAGGTTTCAAGGAGCACTGGCAACGGTCACGCCCCTATGAGGTGCAAAATTTTGGCGGAAGCCAACAGTTCACCCGGGCCAGTGTTCCCACCGACCAATGCAATAACAACTGCTCCTTCGTCAGCGGGCATGTCGCCTGTGGCTTCTTTTTTGCCTCCCTGATGCTGGTTCAGCCGCGGCGGCGGCGTAGCTGGGCACTGGCCGGTTGCGCGGCAGGTCTGCTGATTGGGTTTGCCCGCATGGCCGACATGGCGCATTGGCTGAGTGACGTCCTGTGGGCCGCACCCATCACCTGGATTTGTAGCTGGCTCGTTTGGCGGGCACTGGTCTGGCTTTACCGAGAGGGGCCGGACGTCTCCGGTGGTACACCGGAGCCACCAGTCGCCTGAATCCCCGCTGCCAGCCCCTCGATCACGGTTGGGAATCGCAGTCGCAAGCCCAACTCCTGCTTCATTCGGGTGTTCACCATGCGCCGAGACTCCGACATAAAACTCAGTTGCATGGCTCCCAATTCCACCTGAGCCCGCATGCGGCTGATGCGTGGCGGAGGAGGCAAACCATAGAGCGCTGCCGCAGCATCAAAGTAGTCACCCATCCGCAGGGCGGAATCGTCGTTGATGTTGTAGACGCGCAGGGGCTTGGCTCGCCACAGCGCCCGAACACAGGCGCGCGCCAGATCATCGGCATGAATATGGTTGGTAAACACATCATCTGCCGCCTCCAGCACCGGAGTCGCTTTGCGCAATCGCCCCAGCGGCGTTCCCCCCTCACGATCGGCCGCATAGATGCCAGGGACCCGCAGCACCGTGGCGCGCACGGCGGTGGAACGACCCCAAAACTGGACGCGGGACTCCGCGTCTGCGCGCCGCTGGGCGCGCGGGGTGGAGGGCAACACAGGCCGCCCCTCGTCGACCCAATCGCCACCACAATCGCCATACACACCGCTCGTCGATGCGTACACCAACGCGGCGGGTGCGCCCCCTCGCCGTCGAAGGGCGCGCAACAAGGCTGCTGTTCGTTCGTCGGTGGTGCCCACGGTGGCAGGCGGAGCCAAATGGAGCACCCGCTGGGCCAGGCCTGCCAAGCGGCGCAAGCTCTGCGGCCGGTCAAGATTGCCCCATAGCGGCGTGGTCCCCGCAGCGCGAAGCTCGGGTGCGCGCACGCGCTGAGAACTGAGCGCCCGTACTGTCAGTTTTCCCGAGAGCAAGCTTGCGACGCGCAGGCCAATGTCGCCACAACCCACAATCAAGACACGACTGCGCCGAAAGCGGGCAGGCAAGGCCCCCAAGGGAGATTGGATTGAAGGCAAAATCGGAGACTCCACTGTTGTGTGGTTTCAAGGATAACGAATTAAATGACCTCCAGCGCTTCGACCTTCACCGTGACGGTGGAACCCAGTGGCACCGCGTTTTCGGCCAATACCGACGAAACCATGCTGGCCGCGGGCATTCGCCAGGGTGTCGGCCTGCCTTATGGTTGCAAAGACGGCGCCTGCGGCTCGTGCAAATGCAAGATGCTTTCCGGCAAGGTCGTACACGCCAACTTTCAGCGCAAGGCGCTCAGCGCAGAAGAAGAGGCTGCCGATTTTGTTCTGACCTGCTGCGCAACGGCGCAGAGCGACATCGTGCTGGAGTCCCGCCAAGTGACCCCCGCCGGCGCATTGCCCGTCAAGAAAATGCCCACACGGGTGAGCAGTCTGGTCAAAAAGTCCGATGACGTGGTCGTCATGCATCTGCAACTGCCAGCCAACGATGCGTTTGCGTTTCGCGCCGGCCAGTACATTGAGTTTATTTTGCGGGACGGCGCCCGGCGCAGTTATTCCATGGCGAATGCGCCGCATATCGGACCGGGGCTGGAGCTGCACATCCGGCATATGCCCGGGGGTCGGTTCACCGATCTGGTCTTTGGCTCGATGAAGGAAAAGGACATTTTGCGCATCGAAGGCCCGTTTGGTTCTTTCTTTTTGCGTGAAGATTCCGACAAGCCGATGGTGTTTTTAGCCTCGGGCACCGGCTTTGCGCCACTGAAGGCCCTAATCGAACACATGCAGCACTGTGGCATCACCCGCCCGACCACGCTGTACTGGGGCGGTCGGCGCCCTGGCGACCTCTACATGGACGCCTGGGTCCGCGACCAACTGGTTCACATGCCCCATTTGCGCTACGTGCCCGTGGTGTCAGACGCCCTTCCTGCCGATCAATGGACGGGGCGCACCGGCTTTGTTCACCTGGCGGTCTTGCAGGACTTTCCCGACCTGTCAGGCCACCAGGTCTACGCCTGCGGCGCACCGATCGTGGTGGAGTCGGCGCGTAGCGCATTCAGTAGCCAAGCCAGCCTCCCCGTCGAGGAGTACTTTGCAGATTCCTTCACCTCGGCGGCGGACAAGGCCAGCTAGTTTCAAGAGTTCAGTGCATCAGGCGGGCTGAGGCGCGGGTTTCATTTCACTCAGCACCACGGCGGCCACGACAATCAGCGCCCCGAGGGCCGCGCGCAGGGT
>Ga0214921_10001098_pt1 | contig 46909 bp, 46 predicted proteins | sample LL1505_MetaG_FD_177992 | JGI IMG/M metagenome (GOLD analysis project Ga0214921, IMG submission 177992) | Freshwater microbial communities from Lake Lanier, Atlanta, Georgia, United States - LL-1505 | ecosystem: Environmental > Aquatic > Freshwater > Lake | place: USA: Georgia | collected... | reverse complement strand
TTAAGCGAGGATCTTGGCAACCACACCGGCGCCGACGGTACGGCCGCCCTCGCGGATCGCAAAGCGCAGACCTTCTTCCATGGCGATCGGGTTGATCAGCTTGACAGTGATCGACACGTTGTCACCCGGCATCACCATCTCTTTGCCTTCTGGCAACTCAATCGCACCCGTCACGTCCGTCGTGCGGAAGTAGAACTGCGGGCGGTAGTTGTTGAAGAACGGTGTGTGGCGGCCACCCTCGTCTTTGGACAAAACGTAAATTTCGCCCGTGAAGTGGGTGTGCGGCTTGATCGAGCCGGGCTTGCACAGCACCTGGCCGCGCTGCACGTCTTCACGCTTGGTGCCGCGCAGCAAGATGCCGACGTTGTCACCAGCCTGGCCCTGGTCGAGCAGCTTGCGGAACATCTCAACGCCGGTGCAGATGGTTTTTTGGGTGTCAGCAATACCAACGATCTCGATCTCTTCGCCGACCTTGATGATGCCGCGCTCGATACGGCCGGTCACCACCGTGCCGCGACCGGAGATGGAGAACACGTCCTCCACGGGCATCAGGAAGGCACCATCCACAGCGCGCTCTGGCAGGGGAATGTAGGTGTCCAGTGCGTCAGCCAGCTTCATGATGGCGCCTTCGCCGAGCTCGCCCTTGTCGCCTTCCATGGCCAGCTTGGCTGAGCCGTGGATGATCGGGGTGGCGTCACCAGGGAAGTCGTACTTGTCGAGCAACTCGCGAACTTCCATCTCCACGAGCTCGAGCAACTCGGCGTCGTCCACCATGTCGCATTTATTCAAGAACACGATGATGTAAGGAACACCCACCTGGCGGGCCAGCAGGATGTGCTCGCGGGTCTGGGGCATCGGGCCGTCAGCGGCCGAGCACACCAAAATAGCGCCGTCCATCTGGGCTGCGCCGGTGATCATGTTTTTCACATAGTCAGCGTGGCCCGGGCAGTCAACGTGCGCGTAGTGGCGGTTGGCTGTCTCGTATTCCACGTGAGCGGTGTTGATGGTGATGCCGCGCGCTTTTTCTTCAGGCGCCGCGTCAATTTGGTCGTAGCCCTTGGCGGTGCCGCCAAATTTGGCCGCCAAAACGGTCGTGATGGCCGCTGTCAATGTGGTCTTGCCGTGGTCGACGTGGCCGATCGTGCCAACGTTGACGTGGGGCTTGGTTCGTGCGAATTTTTCTTTTGCCATGATTTACTCCAGATAAAGAACGTGCCACGTGACAGGTTTAACGTCTGCACTGTGTTGCTGACTCCCCCGCCACGGGCAGCGGGGGGCACACAATCGCAGACAAGGAAAAATTTACTTTGCGCGGGCAGCCATGATGGCTTCAGACACGTTGCGCGGTGCTTCAGCGTAGTGCTTGAACTCCATGGAGTACGTGGCACGGCCTTGCGTTGCAGAGCGCAGTGTGGTCGAGTAACCGAACATCTCGGACAGTGGCACTTCGGCCTTGATGGCTTTACCGCCACCGATCATGTCTTCCATGCCCTGGACCATGCCGCGGCGTGAAGACAAATCGCCCATCACGTTACCGGCGTAGTCTTCCGGGGTCTCAACTTCCACAGCCATCATCGGCTCCAGAATCACCGGGCTGGCCTTGCGGCAGCCTTCTTTAAAGCCGAAGATGGCAGCCATCTTGAAGGCCAACTCATTCGAGTCCACATCGTGGTACGAGCCGAAGTGCAGTGTGACTTTGACGTCGACCACCGGGTAACCAGCGAGCACGCCCGTGGTCACAGCTTCATGAATGCCTTTTTCAACCGCAGGAATATATTCGCGCGGCACCACACCGCCCTTGATGGCGTCGATGAACTCAATACCCTTGCCCGGCTCGTTGGGTTCGATCTTCAGAACCACGTGGCCGTACTGGCCCTTACCGCCGGACTGACGAACGAACTTGCCTTCGGCATCTTCCACGGTCTTGCGGATGGTTTCGCGGTAAGCCACTTGCGGCTTGCCGACATTGGCCTCAACGCCGAATTCGCGCTTCATGCGGTCCACAATGATCTCGAGGTGCAACTCTCCCATGCCGGCGATGATGGTCTGGCCCGATTCTTCGTCGGTCTTGACGCGGAAAGACGGATCTTCTGCAGCCAGACGCTGCAAAGCGATACCCATTTTTTCCTGGTCAGCTTTGGTCTTGGGCTCAACTGCCTGTGCAATCACGGGCTCAGGGAAGACCATGCGCTCGAGCATGATGATGGCGTCGGGATCGCACAGGGTTTCGCCCGTGGTCACGTCTTTCAGACCCACGCAGGCGGCGATGTCGCCAGCCACAATTTCGCTGACTTCCTGGCGCTCATTAGCGTGCATCTGAACGATACGGCCGATACGCTCTTTCTTGCCCTTGATCGGGTTGTAAACGGTGTCGCCCTTTTTCAGAACGCCTGAGTACACACGCACGAAAGTGAGCTGGCCCACAAACGGGTCGGTCATCAGCTTGAAAGCCAGGGCCGAGAATTTCTCTCCGTCATCCGCATTGCGGCTCACCGGTGCCTCGTCATCGTCCGTGCCAGTCACAGGCGGGATGTCGATAGGGGCCGGCATGAAGTCGATCACGGCGTCCAGCATCCGCTGCACACCCTTGTTCTTGAAAGCCGAGCCGCAGTACATGGGCTGGATTTCGCTGGCGATGGTGCGGGTGCGAATGCCGAACTTGATTTCTTCTTCGGAAAGGTCGCCCTCTTCCAGGTATTTGTTCATCAGCTCTTCATTGGCTTCAGCGGCGGCCTCAACCATCTTTTCGCGCCACTCTTTGGCTGAGGCCAGTAACTCGGGGGGGATTTCGCGGTATTCGAACTTCATACCTTGCGAAGCTTCGTCCCAGATGATGGCTTTCATCATGATCAAGTCGACCACGCCAGTGAAACTTTCTTCAGCGCCGATGGGGATCACCATAGGCACTGGGCTGGCTTTCAGGCGCAGCTTCATGCCTTCGACAACCTTGAAGAAGTTGGCACCTGTGCGGTCCATCTTATTAACGAAGGCCAGACGCGGCACCTTGTACTTGTTGGCCTGGCGCCAGACAGTCTCGGACTGGGGCTGCACGCCGCCCACTGCGCAGTAAACCATGCACGCGCCGTCAAGCACGCGCATCGAGCGCTCGACTTCAATGGTGAAGTCAACGTGGCCCGGGGTGTCAATGATGTTGATGCGGTGCTCAGGGTAGGACGAGTCCATACCCTTCCAGAAGCAAGTGGTGGCCGCAGAAGTGATCGTGATGCCACGCTCTTGCTCTTGCTCCATCCAGTCCATGGTGGCAGCGCCATCATGGACTTCGCCAATTTTGTGGCTCACGCCGGTGTAAAACAAAATACGCTCGGTCGTGGTAGTTTTGCCGGCGTCAATGTGCGCGGAAATACCGATGTTGCGGTAGTTTTTAATGGGTGTAGCGCGGGACATAAATTACTTTCAGTTCGCCAAACGAACAAGATATAACTAAAAACATGGCGCATGTTTTCACTGCGCGAGTGCCGGCGGCACTTTGCGGTGACGGCTGGCAGGGATTTGGGCTTTAGCTTTGCGGGCCGGGCAAGCAGTGCGCCCGGAGCCAGCTGTCAACGCGTCAAATTCCTACAGCCAACACGAACGTCGACTTTAGAAACGGAAGTGGCTGAAGGCCTTGTTGGCTTCGGCCATGCGGTGAACTTCGTCACGCTTTTTCATGGCGCCGCCACGACCTTCAGTTGCTTCCATCAGCTCATTGGCCAGACGCAAGGACATGGATTTTTCACCACGCTTTTTGGCAGCCTCTTTGAGCCAGCGCATGGCCAAAGCCATACGGCGCACAGGGCGAACCTCAACCGGCACCTGGTAGTTAGCACCGCCGACACGGCGGGACTTCACTTCAACCATGGGCTTGATGTTGCCGATGGCCATGTGAAAAGCCTCCAGCGGGTCTTTGCCGGGGTTCTTTTTCTCGATGAATTCGAGCGCGCCATAAATGATGCGCTCGGCGACGGCCTTTTTACCGCCTTGCATGATCACGTTCATGAACTTGGCGAGATCGACATCGCCAAATTTTGGATCAGGAAGAATTTCACGTTTAGGGACTTCGCGACGACGTGGCATTTTTTCACCTCTTTGCTTCAGTTGGCACCGCTCCAGGAAATCCCGGGGCAACGCCGCGAGAGTTAGTTAACTCTCACTTACTCGACCGGCACAACTATTTGCGCTTGGGTCACTTCGCTCTCAACGCCCTGCCGGGACGAAGTGAGCACCTTGTTTTTTGAAGACATCTGCAAACCGTTTGCAAGCGCTTCTGGCGTGGACACTGCTTTCGCAGACCGAGCCGACCGGATTTATTTGGCCTTTAGCTTTTTAGCACCGTACTTGGAGCGCGACTGCTTGCGGTCTTTGACGCCCTGCAAGTCAAGCGAGCCACGCACGATGTGGTAACGAACACCGGGCAAGTCCTTGACACGACCACCACGAACCAGCACCACGCTGTGTTCCTGCAGGTTGTGGCCTTCGCCGCCGATGTAGGAGATGATCTCGAACCCGTTGGTCAGGCGCACTTTGGCGACTTTACGCAGAGCAGAGTTTGGTTTCTTTGGCGTCGTGGTGTACACACGGGTGCACACGCCGCGGCGCTGCGGAGAGTTTTGCATCGCGGGGCTTTTCGAGTTGATCTTCTCGACTTCGCGCCCCTGACGCACTAGCTGGTTAATGGTTGGCATTTAAAAACGTCCCTCAACGTCTGATATCTAACTGACCCGGGTAGGCCGTGCCTGGCACGTGAAAAACCGGAAAAACGTAAATCCCTCCGGAATTTCCGGAAAAGCCTATGAGTGTAGCAGGCCGGGATGAGCCATGCAAATTGAGGCCTTGGCTCTGCCAAAGCAGACGGCCGTTACTTGATCCACAGGCGGATCGAGTCCCAGGCACGCCCCAGCACGCCGGCCTCATCGACGGCTTCCAGTGCCAACAAAGGCACCTCGGCCACAACCACATCATTGGCAGTAGTGACCCTCAACGCGCCGATCGCCTGACCACGCCCGAAAGGGGCGACCAAGGGGTTAGGCCGGACCACCTGCGTTTTGAGCTTGGCGCCGCTGCCCGCCGGCACCGCCACCACAATGGCTTCCGGACGGCCCAGATTGACTACGTTCGACTTACCTTTCCAGACCGGGGGGGACACCACCGGCTGCGCGGCATCGAACAACTTGACCACTTCAAATGCCGTATAGCCCCAGTTGAGCAGTTTTTGCGCCTCGCTGGCCCGGGCATTTTCGCTGGCGGCACCCAACACAATGGCCATGAGGCGGCGATTACCCTGCGCGCCCTGAGCACCCAGACCGGGAACATCACGCTTGGCGGTGGCGATCATGCAAAAACCCGCTGCCGCTGTATGGCCGGTTTTGAGGCCGTCGACCGAGGGGTCGCGAATCAGCAGCAAGTTACGGTTGCTGTCGTTGGCCGCAGGTGTGCCCGGATATCGGTATTTTTTCAGGGCATAGAAGCCGGTGTAGCTAGGGAAATCCTGCAGCAGCCGGGCTGCCAGCAGGCTTAAATCGCGGGCGGTTGTGCTGTGGCCGGGCTCGGTCAAACCTTCGGGGTTGGTGAAGCTGGTGGACTTCATGCCCAAAATTTTGGCGCGCTCGTTCATCATCTGGACAAAGCGCTCGACACTGCCGCCCACGCCCTCGGCCAACGCCACCGTGGCGTCATTGCCTGACTGCACGATCATGCCTTTGATCAGATCTTCAACAGGCACCTTCATCTTCGGGTCGATGAACATGCGCGAACCCGGCATTTTCCAAGCGCGCTCGCTCACCCCCAAGGTCTGCTTCAGGTCTATTTTTTTAGCTCTAAGCGCATCAAATACAAGGTAGGCCGTCATCAGCTTGGTCAGCGACGCCGGCTCGATCGGTGTGTCGATGTCTTTGGCCGCCAGAATCTGGTTGGCCGTGATGTCCAGCACCAGATAGGCACGCGCCGCCACCTCTGGCGACTGAACTTGCTGGGCAAGCACCGGGGCACCCTGTGTCAGCGTTACAAAAAAAACAAAAAAGCTGGCAAGGGCGGCCAGCACGCGTGTGTATCGGGGCATGGTTTTTATATCTTCAATGAGAAGGTTCGCACTAAAAGGGCAAAACTGGGCTGCGTGCCATCACAGTTTCAACTCAAGTGACGCACCACCAGGCTCTTCAGCAAAGGCAATTGTCCATGAAAGAAATGACCGACCCCCGGCACCACCGTGACCGGCAGAAATTGGGGGCGCGCCCAGTCGAGCACGTTAGCCAAGGGCACCGTGTCATCGCTCTCACCATGGATCACCAAAGTCTTGGCATGCACCTGGCTTGGGACAGGCGCCACCGTAAACCGGCTGGCGGCGGTGCCCACCAGCACCAGGCTGTCGATCTCGCGCTCGCCCTGTAGCGCGGCTAAAGCGTGTGAAGTGACAAAAGCGCCGAAAGAAAAACCCGCCAGCGCCAATCGCCCGGCCGGTGCGGCATGTCGCACCACGGACAGCATGTCTAAGAGTTCGCCGCGGCCTTCGTCATGGCTGCCATCGCTGCCGCCCACGCCCCGGAAATTAAACCGGACCGCTGTCCAGCCACACTGGGTGAAGGCGCGCGCCAATGTTTGCACCACCTTGTTGTCCATGGTTCCGCCAAACAAGGGATGCGGATGGGCAATCACGGCCACCCCTTTGGCGGTGGTGGCGGGCTCGTCCAGGGCCATTTCGATACGGCCCGCCTGGCCTTGGGTCATGATTTTTTGTGTTTGAGCGTTCAAAACCAGGTCTTCGTGGCGGCCAGGCTTCAGCGGCCCAGATCCGGCGGCGTCAGCAAGCGCTCCACCACCTGACCATTTTGAAGGTGCGATTGAACAATTTCGTCAATGTCATGCTCATCGACGTAGCTGTACCAGACCGCCTCCGGGTACACCACAAGCACCGGACCGGCAGCGCAACGGTCCAGGCAACCGGCCTTGTTGACGCGCACCTGGCCGGGACCGCTCAAGCCGGCGTCCTTGACGCGTGACTTGCAGTGGTCAAACGCGGCTTGCGCGCCGTGATGCGCGCAGGCGTTCTGGCCGTTACTGCGCTCATTGAGGCAAAAGAAAACATGGCGCTGGTAATAAGATGCCGGCGCTGCACTGCCTTCTGAAGGCAAAGATGTATCAAGAGTCATATGCTGATTTTACGGGCGCGAACTGCCCGACACATCCTCAGGCCGGCTCAAGCGCATGATCACGTAGGTTAAGGCCGCAAACGGCCACGACCAACCCAACCACTGAGCCAGCCCGTGAAAGCGGATAAAACGACCCTGCTCCCAAACTTGAAGGTTCTGCGCCAGATAGGGGCTGGCTGAAGCCTGATTGAGCATGACCAATTGCACACTCAAGGCCAGCAAGGCCAGCACGGTAGCCGTGCGCGGGGGTGTCCACAAAGTCAGCAGCGCCAGCAAGCAAGCGCCCAGAAAACCGACGCGCACCGGCAGGTCAAACAAGGCCCAGGCATTCGATGGCCCGTAACTCAGGGCCGCAGACAGCACCGTGAAATACAGACCACCGGCCAACAGCCACAAAACGGCGGCGCTGCGGTGAGCCCAGCCGCGCATCACACCAAAAGCAATCAGGCAGGGAATAAGCCCGCCCAGCGCCACAACAATCACCTGCGTGGCCGGCACCATGGGCTGGAGTTCGACATCGCGCACAGGCAGCCACTCCAGAAAAGGTGAGTCCACCAGCAGCGCGGCCAGCGCCGGCTCCAAGCGCTCGAGAATCTGCCCCAGGCCCAGCGGCACCGACACCGGAAACAGCAAAGCCAGTGGCCACAAGGCCAGCAAAACCAAAGCGCCGCGCGCTTCGGTTTCAAACCAGCGCGCCCGGAAATCGCTCCAACGATGCAACACGCCCATTTTTTCCAGCAGCGAAGCGCTCACCGCACCGGCCCAGGCGCCTGCGGCGTTGAGCGCAAAGTCAACATTAGAGGGAACCCTGGACGGTAAATGCGCCTGCAAAGTTTCCATGCTTAAAGAAAGCGCAGCTGACGCCAGACTCGCCACACTGATAGCCCAGGCCCCCCGGCCACTGCGCAGCGCTGCCAGCGCTAGCAAAAAACCCAAGGGGACATAACCCAGGAAATTGGTGCTGACATCAAAGCCGGTCCAGTAGCGCGGCCAGGCTGAAGTCAAAAAAACGAATGGCGACAAGCCCTGGTCACGCCAGCCGGTGAAGGGGTACAGACTGGCATAAACAATCAGGCACGCTGTTGCCAAGGCCAATGGCCAAGCCGTGGTCCGTTGCAGGGCGGAGCTCATGCAGGCACCACCATTTTTGTCTCAATTTAAGGCGTTATGGATCAGCCCTGCCAGGGCTTGACCACCACCAGCACCACAGCCGCCACCAACATCAGCACCGGCAACTCGTTGAACCAGCGCCACCAGACATGGCTGCGCGTGTTGCGGTGGGCCACAAAATCTTTGAGCATGCGCCCGCAAAGGTGGTGATAAGCCAGCGCCAGCAGCACCACCAACAGTTTAGCGTGCATCCAGCCATTGCCCGGGCCGCGGCCGATGCCGTAACCCAGCCACAGCCAGAGCCCCAGCACCAGCGCCGGCACCGCCAGCAAGGTGGTGAATCGCAGCAGCTTGCGAGCCATCAGAAGCAGGCGCTCGCGCTCGGCCACACTGCCCTCGGGCACCATGGCCAGGTTCACAAAAATCCGCGGCAAATAGAACAGCCCTGCGAACCAACTGGCAACGAAGATGATGTGAAAAGATTTGACCCAAAGCATGCCGGCAGTGTAGCGCTGGGGCCCTGCCGCAAGTTTTGGCACAATTTGCCAATGACCTCCTTTGCACCCTTCCCACTTGGCCGGCCCCGCCGCCTGCGTCGCGACAGTTTCACACTCAATCTGGTGCGTGAGAACAGCTTGAGCGCACACGATCTGATTTACCCGGTGTTCGTCACCGACGGGCAGCGCCAGCGGGTGCCGATTGCCTCCATGCCGGGCGTCGAGCGCCTCAGCTTGGACTTGCTGCTGCCGGTGGCCGAAGAATGCGTCAAGCTGGGCATCCCGGTGATGGCGCTGTTCCCGGTGATTGACCCGGCTCTGAAAACGCCCGACGGTCACGAGGCCATGAACCCCGAAGGTCTGGTGCCACGCGTCGTGCGCGAACTTAAAAAACGCTTTCCCGATCTGGGCGTCATGACCGACGTGGCGCTCGACCCCTTCACCAGCCACGGTCAGGACGGCCTGCTCGACGACACCGGCTACATCTTGAACGACGAGACCGTGGCCGTGCTGACCGAGCAGGCGCTGACGCAGGCCGAAGCTGGCGTGGATATCGTCGCGCCCAGCGACATGATGGACGGTCGCATCGGCGCCATCCGCACCGCGCTGGAAAGCCGGCGGCTGATTCACACCCGCATCATGGCCTACAGCGCCAAATACGCCAGTGCCTTTTACGGCCCCTTCCGTGACGCGGTCGGCTCGGCCGGCAACTTAGGCAAGGCCGACAAAAAGGTCTACCAGATGGACCCGGGCAACACCGACGAGGCGTTGCGCGAAGTTGCACTGGACATCGCAGAAGGCGCCGACATGGTGATGGTCAAGCCCGGCATGCCCTACCTGGACGTGGTGCGCCGCGTAAAAGACGAGTTCAAGGTACCGACCTTCGCGTACCAGGTGTCAGGTGAGTACGCGATGCTCAAGGCCGCCGCTCAAAACGGCTGGCTCGACCACGACGCAGTGATGCTCGAAAGCCTGCTGGCCTTCAAGCGCGCCGGTGCCGATGGTGTGCTGACCTACTTCGCCATTGACGCAGCGCGCCGGCTGCAAAAAGCCTAGCCTCCAACCGGCCGGTCAGCAATGTGCAAATAGTTGAATTCACTGCAGACAGCTTGCGCTTTGCAGACGCCCTGCCTGCGCAGGCGCCGGCTGACGGTTTTGTCTGGGTGTTCCTAGACCGCCACGAAGTTGAGACCCAGGAGCCATTGCTGCAGCTGGCGGCTCAGCAACTGGGTGGCTCGATGCTGCTGGACCTGCACAGCCAGGACCTGCGCAACCCGACCCATTGCTCACACTACGACTACACCTCGATTTACGACCTGATTATTTTCCGGCGACTTGCCACGCAGACCGAAACCCATGCCGAGGACGAAAACGAGGCCGCCGTCGAGATTTATCACGGCCAAGGCGGCGAGCCGAGCATCAAGCCACATGGCGGCTTGCCAGCCTTCAATCGCATTAAGTCCAAGGCGGTGGGATTTGTGGTGTTCGACCGGTTTCTGATCAGCGTGCACCCGCGCGGCTGCTATACCGCCACGAATTTCATCGAGCGCGCACTGAGCGACGCCAAGTTCAGCGTGGACAGTGTCTCCGCGCGCAACCGCATGCCGTCCAGCCCGGCCGACTTGGTGCTGCGCATGGTCAACGCCATGGTAGACAGCTACATCGACGTACGCAAGGAGCTAACCCACCAGCTCGAGCACTGGCAGGCTGAGCTGCTCAAACCCAATTCGCGCTTTATCAATTGGGGCTCTCTGATGAGTGCGCGCAGCCAGCTGCATGTTTTGGAAGACCTGTGCGACGAGCAGCACGACGCCATACAGGAGTGGCTCGATTCACTGCGCGAGCAGCCAATGTCCTCGTTTGCCGCCGATACGCAGCTCGCGCTGACCCGGCGCGACCAGCTGGTGGCGCGGGCGCGCGATGTGATTGAACACATCCAACGCGTGGTGCATCACGCCCGCCGGCTTGAGCAATCCGCCGAAACAGTGGTGCAGATCCACTTCAGCGCACAGAGCAACCGCACCAACAGCATCATGCGAACGCTCACCGCGCTCACAGCCATCTTTTTGCCGCTGAACCTGATCACCGGATTTTTCGGCATGAACTTCGAGTTCCTGCCGCTGATACACACGGCGGCCGGCTTCTGGTGGGTCTTCGGCTTCATGATCCTGCTGGTGATCGTCGTGGTGACGGTGTTCTGGCGCAAGCAGTACCTGGCCAGAACCGCGCGTTAACTGGAGCCTGCAAGTCAGGCCAAGTGCGTGCCGAAAAATTCCAGCGTGCGCTGAAGTGCCAGCGTGGCCGCAGGCTCGTCGTAAGAGCCGCGCTGATCACAATTGAAACCATGGTCGGCCTCATAGGCCTGCACGGACACCCCCGGGTGTTTGGCGGCGAAAGCATTGACCGTGTCCATGGCAATCCAGTGGTCTTTCTTGCCGAAGTGGGCCAGCACCGGGCAGACCGGCTGGCGCGCTGACTCTTCGGGGCCTGTCATGCCGCCACCGTAGTAGCAAACCGCTGCGCTCAGGCCCTTGAGCAAACAGGCCGCGCGCCAACTCAGCAAGCCGCCCCAGCAATAGCCGACGATACCAACCTTACCGCCACTGGCCTGGCGGACGTGGTCGATCGCCGCCTGAATATCCTGCAAGACGCCTGGTGCCGGTAAGGCCTCGACAGCGGCTTTCAGACCAATGCCCTGACCCATGTCAGCTTGGGTGTAGCCCAAGTCCACGCCGGCTTGAACGCGGTGAAAGGTGGCCGGCGCAATCGCCAGGTAGCCCGCTGCGGCATAGCCGTCTGCAACCGAACAGATGTGCGAATTGACGCCGAAAACTTCCTGTAACACCACCACCGCGCCTTTGATCTGGCCGGCCGGCGAGGCCAAGTAGGCCGGCAGCTTGAAACCATCAGCAGCTGCAATTTCAATGAAAGAACTCATGTTGAATCACTCCTGAAAAAATAAGAGAAAGATTTTATTTGGACATCAGTTTTCGCTCAACAAAGTCAAGCCGGTCCTGGCCCCAGAATATTTCGCCATCCACCACATAGGTCGGCGCCCCGAACACGAACTTATCGATAGCCTGCTGCGTATTGGCTTCGTAGCGCTGGGTAACTTCAGCAGTGCCGGCTTGCTGCTGGCGCTGCGCGCTCAAGCCCTGCTCGCTCAGCAGTTCAGCCAGTACAGCGGCGTCGGCAATATTGCGCTCGTCGCGCCAGACGGCTTCAAAGATGGCGCCACTCAAGCGCATCGCTGCCTCCACACCGTCATGCTGGTCCACCGAAATGATCAGGCGCGCCGCGTCGTCGCCGGCCACCGGGAAAAAGCGAGGCTTCAGATTCATGGGTACATGCAAATGCTGACTGTAACGCGCCAGTTCGACCAGGCGGTAAGCCTGGCGCTGTGGCGCGCGCTGGCCCAGCGGCAGACCACCAGACACAGCAAAAACCTTGCCGAAATCCGCAGGCAGCAAACGAATACTTGCGCCGGCCCGGCGGACCATGTCGGAAAATCGCGCATGTCCCAAGTAAGTCCAGGGACTTGGCGGGCTGAAGTAGTAGTCGATCGTGGCGCTCATGGGGCTCTCCAGAATGTTGCAGTGAGTTACATTGATTGATTGCCGACGTTTACAAGCGGCATCACCATTGTTGCCGGAGAAATCCATGTCTGCTGTTGTTTTGATCACTGGTGCTTCGCGCGGAATTGGCGCTGCGACGGCCCTCCTGGCAGCACGCCAGGGCTATGCCGTTGCCGTTAACTACAGCGCCAACTCCTTGGCCGCCGACGAAGTCGTGCGGCAAATCCGCCAAGGCGGCGGCAGCGCCATGGCCGTGCAGGCTGACGTTGCAGACGAAGCTCAAGTGCTGACCATGTTTGAAAAAGTCGATGCCAAGCTCGGCCGCCTGACGGCACTGGTCAACAACGCCGGCGTGGTGGACCAGACTTCACGCGTTGAAGCCATGAGCATGGCGCGCTTTAGGCGCATGTTCGAGATCAATGTCTTTGGCAGTTTTGTCTGCGCGCGCGAGGCCGTGCGGCGCATGAGCACACGCCACGGCGGCGTCGGCGGCACCATCGTCAACCTGTCCAGCGTGGCAGCGCGTCTGGGTGCGCCCGGCCAGTATGTGGACTACGCGGCCGCCAAAGGTGCGATCGACAGCTTCACCTTGGGTTTGGCCAAGGAAGTGGCCGCCGAGGGCATCCGCGTCAACGCGGTGCGCCCCGGCATCATCGAGACCGACATTCACGCTTCGGGCGGCCTGCCCAACCGGGCCCGCGAAATGGCGCCGCAGATACCAATGCTTCGCCCCGGCAGCGCCGAAGAAGTCGCCCGCAGCATCCTCTGGCTGATGGGCACGGAATCCAGCTACACCACCGGCACCGTGCTGGACGTGACAGGCGGGCGCTGATGAATTTCAAGCCCCCGGTCCTGGTTGTATTGGCCGTCCCTTTTTTAAGTATTGAGACACCATGAGCGACCTCAGCTTCGACTACATCATCATCGGCGGCGGCACCGCCGGTTGCCTGCTGGCCAACCGCCTGAGCGCCAATGCCAGCAAGCGCGTGCTGATGATCGAGGCCGGCCGGCGTGACGACTACCACTGGATCCACATCCCGGTGGGCTACCTGCATTGCATCGGCAACCCGCGCACCGACTGGCTCTACCAGACTGAGGCTGAGCCCGGCCTGAACGGCCGCTCGCTGCGCTACCCGCGCGGTAAAACGCTGGGCGGCTCGTCCAGCATCAACGGCATGATCTACATGCGTGGTCAGGCGCGCGACTACGAACGCTGGGCCGAACTCACCGGCGACGACGCTTGGCGCTGGGACAGCGCGCTGGCCAGCTTTCGCATGCACGAAGACCACTACAAGCTCGACGCAACCCAGGGCCAGATCAACGAGGACTTTCGCCGTTTGCACGGCCACAAAAGCCAGCACGCGGGCAGCCAGGGCCTGGCCAAAAAAATGGGTGGCGAGTGGCGCGTCGAAAAACAGCGCCTGCGCTGGGACATTCTGGACGCCTTCTCGCTGGCGGCGCAACAAGCCGGCATTCCGGCCACAGCCGACTTCAACACCGGCGACAACGAAGGCGTGGGCTATTTCGAGGTCAACCAGAAAAGCGGCTTTCGCTGGAATACGGCCAAGGCCTTCTTGCGCCCGACCTGCTTTGGCAGGCCGAACTTTGAAATGTGGACCAGCGCGCAGGTGTGCCAGTTAGTTATTGAAAAGCAATCTGATGGCAGCCAGCGCTGCACCGGCGTCGAGGTGTGGAGTGGTAGCGAGCGCGTCAAAGCGCTGGCCACGCGCGACTCAGGCGGGCTGCGCGGCGAGGTACTGCTTTGCGCCGGCAGCATCGGTTCGCCGCAAATACTGCAACTCTCGGGTGTCGGTCCGGCGGCGCTGCTGCAGCAGCACGGCATCGAGGTCAAACAAGATCTGCCCGGCGTGGGCGCCAACTTGCAAGACCATCTGCAAATCCGCTCGGTCTACAAAATCGGCACCGGCGGCAAACGCAATGTGACGCTCAACACCATGGCCAACTCGCTTTGGGGCAAGGCCAAAATCGGTTTGGAATATGCTTGGGCCCGCACCGGCCCCATGAGCATGGCGCCTTCGCAGCTGGGCGCTTTCACGCGCTCCAGCCCCGACCGAGCCCACCCGAACATTCAATACCACGTGCAACCGCTGTCGCTGGACGCCTTTGGAGAGCCACTGCATGACTTCAACGCCTTCACCGCAAGTGTCTGCAACCTGAACCCGACCAGCCGCGGCAGCGTCAACATTAAGAGCGCTGGCTTTGAAGATGCGCCGGCGATTGCGCCCAACTACCTGAGCACACCCGAAGACCGGCAGGTGGCGGTCGAATCTTTGCGTCTGACGCGGCGTATCGTCGGGCAGCGCGCACTGGCCGCCTACCAGCCCGAGGAGTTCCGCCCCGGCGCACAGCACCAGAGCGATGATGAATTGGCACGATTGGCCGGCGACATTGCCACCACCATCTTTCACCCGGTAGGCACCACCAAAATGGGTAAGTTAGACGACCCGATGGCCGTAGTCGACTCTCACCTGCGGGTTCGCGGCATCAGCGGGCTGCGCGTGGTCGATGCCGGCGTGATGCCACTCATCACCAGCGGCAACACCAACTCGCCGACCCTGATGATTGCTGAAAAAGCCGCGGCCTGGATCACCCGCAGCGAATAAGCCCTCGGGAAAGCACCAATGCGGTCATTGGTTCAGCCGCCTATAGTGAACTCACTGCAAACGGGATAAGCTCTCGTCTTGCGAGGAGCGGGGGAGACTCAGAAGTCAACTAAGAAACAAAATGATCGGACCGTTCACACGATGGGCCCGAAAAAAGCGCTGGCAACCCCGGCGCTTTTTTTATACCCGGCTGCAGCAAGCGGCCTGAGACAATCGTCCGCATGGAAATCTTCTTTGTCACCGCCGCGTCCCTGCTGGCCGGATTTGTAGACGCCATCGTCGGCGGCGGTGGCCTGGTGCTGGTACCGGCCCTGTTTGCAGCCTTTCCAAGCACCCACCCGGCCACACTCTTTGGCGTTAACAAAGGGGCCTCCATTTGCGGCACCGCCGTGGCCTCTGTGCAGTATGCCCGTCGGGTTGAGCTGCGCTGGGCAGCCTTGATGCCGGCCGCTGTCACAGGCTTTGCCGGCTCGATGGTCGGGGCTTGGATGGTCACCGAGATTTCGCCGCAATTTTTACGCCGGCTGCTGCCGCTGGTGTTGCTGGGTGTGTTGATCTATACCCTGGCCAAAAAAGAACTCGGTCACCACCATGCGCCGCGCTTTGCCGGCCGCGCGGAAACACTGGCAGCCTGTTGCATTGGGCTGGTGATCGGGTTTTACGATGGCTTCTTCGGTCCGGGGACCGGCAGTTTTTTGGTTTTTTTGTTTGTGCGCTGGCTGGGCTATGACTTTTTAAACGCCTCAGCCTCGGCCAAGCTGATCAACACCGCCACCAACTTGTCGGCCCTGCTGCTGTTCGCCTACAAAGGCCAAGTCTGGTGGCACATTGCGCTGACGCTGGCCGTGGCCAACGTGTTGGGCAGCTTGCTGGGGACACACATGGCGCTCAAACATGGCGCGCGATTTGTCCGCGTGGTTTTCATCCTGGTGGTCAGCGCGCTGATCCTGAAGACCGGCTACGACGCCTTCTTGCGCTGAAGGCCTCAGCGCGCTTACCGCGCGGGGCTAGACGCAGGGGAGGCAGGTGAGGCAGGAGGTGACGCAAGCGGTGCAATCGGTACACCGGGGGCCTTAGGTCGGGCTTGCGGCGCACCCGAGGGCGTGAACAAGCTGGCGGGCGCCACACCCGGGGCGCCGGGGCGCAGTTCGGTCACACCCAGCACATTCACATTGGCAACTTCACGCGGCTTACCCATAGGCGCTGCGGCCTGACCGGCCTTCACCGCTTGCAGATCGTCTTCATTGGGGTAGTGTCCAAGCAAAACATAGTCAAACACACGCCTCGCGATGGGGGCGGCCTGCGCAGCGCCGAAGCCTGCGTTTTCAACCACCAGCGCCAAAGCGATTCGCGGGTTGTCAGCCGGTGCAAATGCGGTGTACAGCGCATGATCGCGTAAATGCTCCTCGAGCTTGGCAGCGTTGTACTTGTCTTTTTGGCCAACCGACACAGCCTGGGCGGTTCCGGTCTTGCCCCCGCTGATGTAGCTTGCGCCGGCAAAGACGCTGGCTGAGGTGCCATCTTGCGTGACGCCCACCATGGCACGCCGCACGACCTCCACATTTTCAGGCTTGAACAGGAGGTCTTCCGGCGGCTCAATGACAGCCGGCACCAGTGCGCGCGTGACGCTGTCCTGAGTACCGAGAATCAGGCGGGGCTTGTGCTTGATGCCATTGGCGGCCAGGACAGCCGTCGCCTGCGCCAATTGCAGCATGGTGAACGCGTTGTAACCCTGACCAATGCCAAGCGAAATCGTCTCACCGGCGTACCATTTCTGTTGCTCAGGCTTTTTGTAGTTGTTGCGCTTCCATTGCTGGTTGGGCAACACACCGCGCACTTCGCCTTTGATGTCGATGCCAGTGAACTGTCCGAAGCCCAACGGCATCATGAAGTCATAAATGGCGTCGACGCCCAACTCATTGGCCAGCGAGTAGTAATACACATTGCTTGATTTCACAATGCTTTGGTGCATGTCCACAGGCCCCAGCGGCAAGCCGTGGCTGCGGAACTGGTGCCCGCCGAAAGTCCAGGATCCGGTGTCATTGATAACGGTGCCGGCCGATCGCTTGCCGGCCTCCAACGCGGCCATGGCCATAAAAGGTTTGTAGGTCGAGCCGGGCGGGTAAGTCCCACGCAAAGCCCGGTTAAGCAGGGGCTTGTCGATCGAATCGTTCAGCGTCTGCCAACTCTCGCTATCAATGCCGTCAACGAAAAGATTCGGGTCAAACGTTGGCTTACTGACAAAGGCCAGAACCTCCCCCGAGCGTGGATCTATCGCCACCAGCGCGCCGCGCCGGTCTCCAAACATGTCTTCCACCAGCTTTTGCAACTTGATGTCAATGCTCAACATCACCGTATTGCCAGGTGTGGACGGGCTGCTGGCAAGCTTGCGGATGGCGCGCCCGCCGGCAGACGTTTCCACCTGCTCGACTCCGGTGATACCGTGCAGCTGGGTTTCATAACTTTGCTCAACACCGAGCTTGCCGATGTAATCGGTGCCGCGGTAATTACCTTCGTCGTCGCTCTCCTCGATGCGCTCTTTCTCGCGCTCGTTGATGCGGCCGATATAGCCCACCACGTGGCTGCCCAGCTCACCATACGGGTAGCTGCGAAATAAACGGGCCTTGATATCCACCCCGGGAAAGCGGAAACGCTGCGCCGCAAAACGCGCCACTTCTTCGTCTGTCAAGCGCGTGCGAATGGGCAGAGACTCAAAGCTCTTGGTGTCCTCGCGCAATTTTTTAAAGCGCCGTTTGTCACGCGGTTGAATGTCAATGAACTGCGCAAGCGCCTCAATGGTGGCATCTATATTGGCCACCTTCGACGGCATGATCTCCAGGGTGTACGCCGAATAGTTGGTGGCCAAAACCACGCCGTTACGGTCCAGGATCAAGCCGCGGTTCGGCACGATAGGCACGATCGCAGTGCGATTGCTTTCAGCCTGTTCACTCAAGTCGTCATAGCGAATGACCTGCAAATACACCAGCCGCATCGCCAGCACAAAAAAAGCCAGCAACATCACCAGACTCGCCACCAGCACCCGGTCGCGAAAACGATTCAAGTCAAATTCAATATTGCGCAGCTCAATCATGATGTAGCCAGCAAAGCGACAAGCGTGGGGGCCACAGGCCGCAGCGACGGGCTGCCCCGAGCAAGGCCAGCCCCCTCGGGGGGCAGCGCAGTACGCATAGCGACAAGCGTGGGGGCCATATCTCTACAGAGGCCGGTTCTCATCCGGGTCCGGTGCACGGCGCTGCGGTGCCAGCAAAAGGACGCTGACCACCGGCCATAACAAGGCTTCGATTATGGGGGCCAGTAACAAACTCCAGCCCGGAAAAGCGTCACCATTGACCAGGCGGATGCTCAGGTCCACCAAATGCGAGACAACAAACAAAGGCAAGACCTGTATGGCCTGCGAGGACATCGGGAACCAGAGCAGCCTGCGGTGGATCATGGTCGCAAAAAAACTCAGCGCTGTGTAAGACAAAGCGTGTTGTCCGAGCAGCGCAGTTTGATGCACATCCACACCCAAACCAAACAGAAAGGCCAGCGCAATACCGATCCGCTGCGGCTGATGCACATTCCAGAACACCAGAACCAAGGCCATGAAGTCAGGCATCCAGGGGTTGCGGCCGAAAGGCAGCATGTCCAACAAAAGCGCCGCCAGCAAACTGGCCCAGATGAAGGTTGGGCTTGCCGGCAACAAAAGCTGCTGCACTCCGCGCATGATCATGACCGGCCACCTTTCTTAACAGGGGTGACAGGGGCACTTTCAGGTGGCCGGGGCGCGATTTGCGAAGACTGCGGCGCGAGCACCACCACATGCCGTACCCCGGAAACCAGTGCCAAAGGTATGCAATGAATGCGGGCAAAGGCCGTTTCGGCGCGGCGCTCAATTCGGTCGATGCGAGCCACCGGCAAGCCGGGCGGGTAGACGCCATCTACACCACTGGTGGTGAGTAAATCACCTTGCAGCACATCTGAGTTGCTGCCCATGAAACGCAGCTCCAGGCCGCCGCCTCCGGCGGCGTCACCGAAGGCAAGGCTGCGAACACCGGTACGCACATTGAGCACCGGAATCGCCAGGTCGCGGTCAATGATGAGGGTGACTTCACTGACCAAGGGATGAACCCGCGTGACCTGCCCAAGCACGCCCGATTCGTCGATCACCGGTGAGCCCAGCGCAATGCCCGAAGCCATTCCTTTGCTGATGATCACTTTGCGGGTGTAAGGGTCGGCCGCGTCGTACAGGACCTCTGCCGCCATGCCCTCCACCTTGAGCTGCTCGCGCAAGTCCAACAAAATGCGCAAGCGCTTGTTTTCAAGAGTGAGTTGCTCTACTTGGCTGGCGCGCAGCGCCTGAGCCAAGAGCTTGGTCGACGCTTCCTGCGACTCCGTTTTGGCTGACTCCAGGGTGGTTAAGTAGTCGCCCACGGCTCTCACTGCTCGCACCGGCTGCATGGCCAACCATTGCACCGGGTAAAGCGCTGTCGCCAGCGCCGCCCGCAAAGGCTGGGTCACACTAAAACGGGAATCTGCCACCATTAAAAACAGGGCTATGGCGCTGAACAAAAGCAGCTTAGAAAAGGCCGATGCGCCTTGCTTGAAGAAGGGCGGCGGGGAGCGGTCAAGCGTTCCTAAAGACATGGCTGGATACGCTCACTACAAAAAAATTTCAGCGAGCGGCACTTACTCCGATGTGAAGATGGAGCCAAGCCGCTCCATGCGCTCCAGCGCAATACCGCAACCACGCACCACGCAGGTCAGCGGGTCTTCGGCCACCAACACCGGCAAGCCGGTTTCTTCGGCCAGCAGGCGGTCCAGGTCACGCAGCAAGGCGCCACCACCGGTCAGCATCATGCCGCGGTCGGCGATGTCGGCGCCCAGCTCAGGGGGCGTGTGTTCTAGTGCGGTCTTGACGGCCGAGACGATGTTGTTGAGGGGGTCGGTCAGAGCTTCGAGAATCTCGTTGCTGGAAATGGTGAAGCTGCGCGGCACGCCTTCGGACAGGTTGCGTCCCTTGACTTCCATCTCGCGAACTTCGGAGCCGGGAAAGGCCGAACCGATGTTTTTCTTGATGGCTTCAGCGGTAGGTTCGCCAATCAGCATGCCGTAGTTGCGGCGGATGTAGTTGATGATGGCGTCGTCAAAGCGGTCGCCGCCTACGCGCACGCTGCCTTTATAGACCATGCCGCCCAGAGAGATCACGCCGACTTCTGTGGTGCCGCCGCCGATGTCCACGACCATCGAGCCGCTGGCTTCGCTGACCGGCAGGCCCGCGCCGATGGCAGCGGCCATGGGTTCTTCGATCAGGTACACGTCGCTGGCGCCGGCGCCCAGGGCGCTTTCACGGATGGCGCGGCGCTCGACCTGGGTCGAGCCGCAAGGCACGCAAATGATGATGCGCGGGCTGGGGCGGAAAATGCTCCGCGGATGCACCATCTTGATGAACTGCTTGAGCATCTGCTCGGTGACAGTGAAGTCGGCAATCACGCCGTCTTTCATCGGCCGGATGGCTTCGATGTTGCCGGGGACTTTACCCAACATGGCCTTGGCTTCGTGGCCGACGGCCTGGATGCTTTTCTTGCCTTGCGGGCCGCCTTCGTGGCGGATGGCAACGACCGAAGGTTCGTCCAGCACGATGCCGCGGTCACGCACAAAAATCAGGGTGTTGGCTGTGCCAAGGTCAATCGCCAGATCCGTTGAAAAGTACCGGCGGAAAGATTCAAACATAGTTGGGTCCAGTTGGGTGTCTTGGCGAACTTCGAAGCCAGATCACCATGTATCAATTTTTTAGGCCTTGGCGCCGGCCGCCGGCGCCAAAACCGGTGTGAAAGCGCACCATTATCTGGCTGGCGCAAACGACAACTCCAAAGGCTGGATAATAACGCATCCCCCACAGGACAAGGGCTGTGGCCCACCTGCAGCCTACTGACTTACTCCCCGTTTCAGCACCTTTTTTTCAAAGCCATGGCACTGACACCCCAAGACATCGCCCGCATCGCCAACCTGGCCCGCCTGGAGCTCCAGCCCGAAGAGGGCGCACGAATGCTCGGCCAAATCAACGCATTCTTTGACATCGTGAGCCAAATCAGTCAGGTCAACACCGACGGCGTGCTGCCCATGGCCCACCCGCTGGACGCCATGCCCACAATGCCGCCCATCCATTTGCGCCTGCGCGCCGACGAGGCCAGCGAACCCAACGACCGCCAGGCCAACCAGCGCAGCGCCCCGGCCGTGGAACGCGGCCTGTTTCTGGTTCCAAAAGTGATTGAATAAGCCATGGATGAACTGCACAACCTGAGCGTGGCCGAACTGGCGGCCCTGCTTAAAAGCAAAAAAGTGAGCGCGGTTGAAGTCGCTACCCGTTTTTTAGCCCGTTTGGGCGGCAACCCGCACAACGCGTTTTTGGACATCAACAGCGAAGTCACCCTGGCCCAGGCGCGTGAATCTGACGCCAAACTGGCCGCTGGCACCGCCGGCCCGCTCGAGGGCGTGCCGATCGCGCACAAAGACGTCTTTGTCACCAAAGACTTTGTCACCACGGCCGGCTCAAAAATCCTCACTGGCTACCGCTCACCCTTTGACGCCACCGTGGTCGCGCGTCTGCGCCAGGCCGGCATGGTGACTTTGGGCAAGCTCAACTGCGACGAGTTCGCCATGGGTTCTGCCAACGAAAACTCAGCTTATGGCGCGGTCAACAACCCCTGGAACAAAGCGCATGTGCCCGGCGGCTCCTCTGGCGGCAGCGCCGCTGCCGTTGCCGCGCGCCTGACACCTGCAGCCACCGGCACCGACACCGGCGGCTCCATACGCCAACCCGCCGCGTTTTGCGGCATCACCGGCATCAAACCGACCTATGGCCGCGCCAGCCGCTACGGCATGGTGGCCTACGCCTCCAGCCTGGACCAGGCCGGGCCCATGGCGCGCTCCGCCGAGGATTGCGCGCTGCTGCTCAGCGCCATGTGTGGGTCGGATCTAGACCGGGATTCGACTTCGCTGGATGTGGCAGCTGAAGATTTTTCGGCCGGCCTGGGCGACAAGCTCAAAGGCCTGCGCGTGGGGGTGCCCAAAGAGTTTTTTGGCGAAGGCCTGGCCTCCGATGTACGCCGCGCCATTGACGCAGCATTTGCGCAATTGCAGGCGCAAGGCGCCACACTGGTACCCATTGCCTTGCCGCGCACCGAGCTCTCCATCCCAGTTTATTACATCATCGCCCCGGCTGAGGCCAGCTCAAACCTGAGCCGCTTTGACGGCGTCAAGTTCGGCCACCGCGCCGCTGACTTTGCCGACCTGACCGACATGTACAAAAAGACCCGCGCAGAGGGCTTTGGCCAGGAGGTCAAACGCCGCATCATGACCGGCGCCTATGTGCTTTCGCACGGCTACTACGACGCGTACTACCTGCAAGCGCAAAAAATCCGCCGAATGATCGCAGACGACTTCCAAAGCGCGTTTACCCAGTGCGATGTGATTGCCGGCCCGGTGGCACCCACCACCGCCTGGAAGCTAGGCGACAAATCCGACGACCCGGTGGCCAGCTACCTGGCCGACATCTTCACCCTGCCCGCATCACTGGCCGGTTTGCCCTGCATGAGCCTGCCCGTCGGCCTGGGCGAAGGCGGCATGCCAGTGGGGCTGCAGCTCATTGGCAACTACTTGCAAGAAGCCAAGCTACTGAATGTGGCGCACCAGTACCAATTGGCCACCGACCACCAACAACAACCGGGAGCCGCAGCATGAGCGCCGCCAAACTGGTTCAGGGCTACGAAGTGGTGATCGGCTTTGAGACCCACGCCCAACTCTCCACGCAAAGCAAAATCTTCAGCCGCGCGCCCACCGCCTTTGGCGCCGAGCCCAACACCCAGGCCTGCGCCGTGGACCTGGCCTTGCCCGGCACACTGCCTGTAATGAACCTGGGCGCGGTCGAGCGCGCCATTGAACTCGGCCTGGCGCTGGGTTCGCGCATCGCCGAGCGCAGCATTTTTGCGCGCAAAAACTACTTCTACCCCGACCTGCCCAAGGGCTACCAGATCAGTCAGTTTGAGATTCCGGTGGTGCAGGGCGGCGAAGTCAGCTTCATGCTGGGCGACGAGAAAAAAACCGTGCGCCTGGTGCGCGCGCACCTGGAAGAAGACGCCGGCAAGTCGCTGCACGAGGACTCATCACTCGGAGGTGGAGGCCAAACCGGCATTGACCTGAACCGCGCCGGCACGCCGTTGCTGGAGATCGTGACCGAGCCCGACATGCGCAGCAGCGACGAGGCCGTGGCCTATGCCAAAAAGCTGCACGAGATCGTCACTTGGATTGGCATTTGCGATGGCAATATGCAAGAGGGATCTTTCCGCTGCGACGCCAATGTGTCGGTGCGCAAGCCCGGCGCGGCGCTGGGCACGCGGCGCGAGATCAAAAACCTGAACAGCTTCAAGTTCATGCAGCAGGCCATTGACTATGAGGTGCGCTGGCAGATTGAAGAGATTGAAGAGGGCCGCGAGATCCAGCAAGCCACGGTGCTGTTCAACCCCGACACGGGCGAGACCCGCGCCATGCGCAGCAAGGAAGACGCCGCCGACTACCGCTACTTCCCCGACCCCGACCTGCCCCCGCTGGTGATCGGCCGCGACTGGGTGGAACGCGTGCGCTCCGAGATGGTGGAGCTGCCCTGGGTGATGGCGGCGCGCTTCTGTGCGGACTATGGGCTACCGGAATATGACGCGGCTACGCTGACGCAAAGCATGGCGATGGCAGCTTACTTTGAAGCCACGGCCAAGGCCTGTGGGCAGCCCAAGTTGGCCAGCAATTGGATCATGGGCGAGGTGTCGCGGCGCCTGAACAGCGGCGAGCTGGCGTTTGAGCAGTTGCCGGTCAGCAGCACGCAGCTTGCCGCACTGATTGGCCGCATTGCTGACGGCACGATTTCCAACAACGCAGCCAAGCAGGTTTTTGATGCCCTGTGGTCTGAAGGCGGCGAGGTGGACGCCACCATCGAAGCCAAAGGCCTGCGCCAGATGAACGACAGCAGCGCGCTCGAAGCCATCATTGACGAAGTGCTGGCCGCCAACGCCAAGAATGTCGAAGAGTACAAGGCCGGTAACGCCAAGGCCTTCAACGCCCTTGTCGGCATGGCCATGAAGGCCAGCAAGGGCAAGGCCAACCCGGCGCAGGTTAACGAGCTGCTCAAGAAAAAGCTCGACTGATCGTTTTTATATTTTTCCCGCTTTCAACACAACCCTCAGGAGCCCGCTTCATGACCATCTCTCTTTCTTCCGCCAGCCTGCCCGTTTTTGCCAAGTTCCTGGGTAATTTGCGCCATCTGTTGACCAAGGCACAGGCCGACGTGCAGGCCCGGGGCTATGACGAGCAGGCGCTGGTGCAGTTCCGGCTGGCGCCGGACATGCTGCCCTTCAAAAGGCAGATTTGTATTGCCTGTGATGCTGCCAAGCTGTGCGCCGCGCGCATCTCTGGGCTGGAAGCGCCGGTATATGAAAACACCGAAGAAACGCTCGAAGCGTTGGTGGGCCGCATTGATAAGACACTGGCCTGGCTGAAGACCGTGCCGCCTGCCGCACTCGACGGCCTGGAAGACAAGCAAGTCACCTTCCCGTCCGGCAAGACCGCCACGCGCACCATGAGCGGCGAGGACTACCTGAAAAACTGGGCGCTGCCCAATATGTTTTTCCACATCACCACGGCTTATGCCATCCTGCGCCACAACGGCGTAGTCATCGGCAAGAACGAGTTTTTGATGGGCGCGAACAGCTAAGCTTCAGGCCTCAGGCTTCAGGCCGCTGGCTTCACTGCACGCCGTAGCGGTCGCGGTAAGCCTGCACAGCTGGCAGGCTAGCAGCTAAAGTTCCCAAGCCACCTTGCGCGCTCAGGAAGGCCAGCAAGTCGCTGAGCTCCGCAATGGCGCACACCTGCAAGCCAACCTGCTCGCGCACGTACTGCACGGCGCTGTAGGGCACATCGCGGGTGCTGCCGTCGGCCTGGGTTTCAGTCGCCATTTCCTGGCGGTCGAGCGCAATAGCTACCGCATGCGGCGTAGCGCCGGCCGCCTTGATCAGCGCAATCGACTCGCGGGCCGCCGTGCCGGCGCTCATCACGTCGTCGATGATCAGCACACGCCCTTTGAGGGGCGCGCCCACCAGGCTGCCGCCTTCGCCGTGGTCTTTGGCCTCTTTGCGGTTGTAGGCAAAGGGCACGTTGCGCCCAAGGCGCGCCAGCTCAATGGCCACCGCCGCACCCAGCGGGATTCCCTTGTAAGCAGGGCCGAAGATCATGTCGAACTCAATACTACGGCCTACCAAGCGCTGCGCGTAAAAGCCGGCCAGACGCCCGAGCTTGGCGCCGTCGTCAAACAAACCGGCGTTGAAAAAATAGGGACTCATGCGGCCGGCCTTGGTTTTGAACTCCCCGAACTTGAGCACCCCGCAATCCAGCGAGAATTGCACAAACTCCTGGGCCAGCATGTCGTTGGCCGGTTTCATCGTTGTCATGGGAAATTCCTTGTTCACACTCACCAGCCTCAACCTCAACGGTATCCGCTCCGCCACCAGCAAGGGCGTCGAAGCCTGGCTTGAAAAAGCCAAGCCCGATTGTATTTGCGTGCAGGAGATCAAAGCTCAGGCCCCCGACATGGCCGGGCGCTTCGAGTCACTGGCCGGGCTCCAGGGCCACTTTCAGTTCGCTGAGAAAAAAGGCTACTCGGGCGTGGGCGTGTACACCCGGCACGAACCCAGCGACGTGGTCATCGGTTACGGCTCCAGCGAATTTGACGCCGAAGGCCGCTATGTAGAGCTGCGCTTTGACCGCCCCGGCCGCAGCGTGGCGCCCAAGCTGTCCATCATCAGCTGCTACTTTCCCAGCGGCTCGTCAGGCGAGGACCGCCAGGCCGCCAAGTTTAGATTTCTGGCCGAACTGCGCCCGCATTTGCTGGCCCTTAAAACCGGCGGCCGCGAGGTGGTGCTGTGCGGCGACATCAACATCGCGCACCAGGAAATTGATTTGAAAAACTTCAAGGGCAACAAAAAGAACAGCGGCTTCTTGCCCGAAGAGCGGGACTGGATGAGCACCCTGCTGCGCCACGACAAAACCGGCGGCGGCATGGTCGATGTGTACCGGCACTTGCAACCCGCCACCACCGACGCCTGCTACACCTGGTGGAGCAACCGCGGCCAGGCCTACGCCAAGAACGTAGGCTGGCGGCTCGACTACCACCTGGCCACCCCGGCCTTTGCCGCGCTGGCGCGCAGCGAAGCGATTTACAAGGACGAACGGTTTTCTGACCATGCGCCCATTACTGTGGGCTATGAGTTTGCGCTTTGATCAGATGAGGGCTGAATCCGCTTTTGGGACAAAGCTCTAACTCAATTCGTAAACATCGAAGTCAAGCCGCAACGCGTTTCGGCGTTGACGGGCTTGGACGAGCCGTTAAATTTTTAGCTGGTCGAGGCCTGCGAACCAGCCGAACTTCCAGCTTGCAGCCCAATGCATCCGCGTACTTGGTCAGTGTTGCCAGCGACGGCGAATGCTTGCCGCTACCTGACTCCATCCTCGCAACCGCAGACTGCGACGTGCCGATCTTTTCCGCCACCTGTGCCTGGGTTAGACCTTGCGCGGCACGTGCCTTCAAGAACTCGTCCAAAAGGGAAAATTCGTCGGCCAGTTTTTCGTATTCCGCTTTGACCTCAGCGCTAGCCAGTGCCTTGGTGCGAAGTTGTTTATGTGTCAGCATTTATCCACTCCTTCATTCGCTTGCGCGCAAGTGCCAACTCTTTGGGCGGTGTCTTATCGGTTTTCTTCACAAATTGATGGAGCATGACGATCTTGCGATCCACCAAAGTGCAATAAAACACCCGGCCGATGCCCGATCGCACACGCCGACATCAGTCAAACAACCCCTCACCAAAGGCACGTGAATATGGCAAGCGAAACACTCGTGCTAATCGTGGGAGACGAGCCAAGGCATTATGCTAACTAATATAATAAAAAAGTTGGCCCTGTTTTTCTCCGCTTGAGCGAGGGTTAGGCCCCTTCACGACGCTTGCTCGAATAACTTACCTTGGCCAGAGCTCTGCTTCTTGGCAAACCGGTGGCGCTTTCCTTGCGGCGTCTCCTCAATTTGGTCGTCGTCTGCTTTTGCGATTACGGTGGCAACTGAGTAGCCGGTAATCTTAAAGTCGCCAACCTCATCGAATTTCCGATGAATATTCAGTACGCACTTTATGGTGCACCCGTGTTGGAAACTAACCCTACGCAGCAACACGCTTGACTTGAACTCTTCGTCAAGCATGGCGAAGTTGATCGGTTGATTTTCATACTGGCCCTTCCACGTATAGTTGCCCTCCCGAAGTACTGGGGCAACTATCTCGATCGTGGCTTCTTCGATGACTTCGATAGGCAGTCGATCTGTCAGTTGAATGAACTTGAAGAAGTCGGCCCGCTGGACTTGTTTCTCATCCGGTGCGGAAACTTGGCTCTCAGGTAATGGTGTGAAGCCAACGGCGGTAACCTTCTCGTAGCCAACGAGGCTTCGATAGAAGTTCGAGCGACGCGTAGCGACCTTCAACTCGCTTTCAATTACTTTTGCTGCATCGCTCACCGCGTCGGGACTTGCCTGCTTCTCTCCGATCTCGCGCCGAAGTTTCTGGAGATTGAGTCTTTTCTCTTCGATAGTGAGCTTCAGGACCTCTTTGTTCAGTGCGTCGGCTTCCGGGTCTGAGGTGGGGTACCGAGAGAAGATCAGAACAATGATCGCCAAAAGTAAAGTGAGCTGCGAGCTGTTAGTTCCCAAAAAAGACCAAATCTCCTTCAGGCCTCCCTCGCGGTACGCAGTCGATTCGAGTCTTACCTCAACTCCAAGTTGCTGCGCAATCTGAGTAAACGCGGCAAGTATTTCAGCCTCACACTTGTTCCGAACGAGGGCGTCCATCGAGTGCGACTCATCGCGCAGATGGTAATGAAGCTCGAGGAGTGCTATGGTCATGGGCGGATTCTGCTGCCGGCAGTGCTTCAGCGGTGGGTAAGGCGCCTAACGTTCGAGCTAAGCTGGCGACGACGGCATGCCCCCAGACTCGGGTTGGCAAAAACGTACCGCGTCCGGCAGATCGGGCCTAGGGGCCAGCGGTTTATGCTCCGCTTAAGAGAGGGGCTAGACATCACCGGACTAAGCATGTTCAAGTACCTCCTGTAGCTTTGCTTACTCGCCCTGGACTTCAGTTAGGTTGTGTTCCATCGCAGCCACACACTCCATATACTCTTTGAAGGCGCTGGTTCCATAATCCATCGCCTCATTGGCATTCCATGCAGCAGTCTTGATTCGATCACGTATAGTTATCAGCGCTCTGACGGCGATCGGTGACGGCATGTCGAAGGGTGAAATCTCAAGGAATGCTTGGTAGTACTCTTCCATGAGCTCCTTAGTGCTGTTCTCGTCGAACCACCGCTTAGGCTCTGGGCCCCGGAGCGCCTTCAACGTGTCATCAAAGTCTTCGAGCGCAGCGGCGATCAAAGCAGTCAAGTTTTCATAGCGGCGCTTCTGTTCTGCGCGAGTAGTGCTCTCTTGGAGTTTCGTCGCATAGTGAAACTGCCTGAATGAGATCAAGAAAGCAGCGACCACTGCGACTATGCTGCCTATGGCCTGCACCCAAGCGGCTACGTCTGTCGATGTCATTTGTTATTCTTTCTTTGGGATGCGAACCAGGGCTGCAGGGTCTGTGACGGCTAACTTTTATATGTTCGCAAGTTTGCGGGATAACAAGGTAGCGCGTCAAATCGCACGATGCGTTACTCGTTAAAAAATCGCCTTGCTTTCAGAGACTTCAATTAATGCGTTGATTTGTGTGCGGACACATTGAATCTGGCAAATTCGTGGCTCACGCTTTGCGCGCCGTTCGGTTGCCTAAACCAATTGGCAAGTGGATCCGCTTCTTGCGCTAAAGCCTTCAACCCAAAAAAGCCTATTTGTTCTGAGCTCGGTTTTCCATGCGTGGGCATCGCCGCAACGGCTGCATGCGCCCATGACTGTGGGCTATGAGTTTGCGCTTTGAGGGGCGGCATAGAAAAAACTTCGCCGTCACATCTCCATGCAATGCCGCGATTAGATTTTTTGCTTTGACACGGCCGCCGGTTTAGGCCGCGCCCAGGGCCAGTGTCAGCCTTTGCGCGCCCGCTCGTAGAGCGGCATGACGCGCGGCAGATTGCGCTCGATATCGGTGATGCGCGTGTTGCCCGCCGGGTGCGTGCTCAGCCATTGCGGCGGTGCGCCTTTGCTGTTGGCCGACATTTTTTTCCACAACGTAACGCCAGCCTGCGGGTCGTAGCCGGCGCGCGCTGCCAACTCCAGCCCGACCAGATCAGCCTCGGATTCGTCTGACCGGCTGAAGGTCAGGTTAAGCAGTTGCGCGCCGTAATTGGTGACGGTGCGCCCCAGATCGCCCAGCCCGAGCAATTGCGACACCACGCCCGCGCCAATGCTGGTGGCGGCGCTTTTGCCCATGCGTTCGCGCGCATGCTCACGCAGGGCATGCGCAATTTCGTGGCCCATGATCTGCGCGACCTCGTCGTCGGTCAGTTTGAGCTGCTCGATGATGCCGGTGTAAAAAACAATCTTGCCGCCCGGCATGCAAAAAGCATTGATCTGTTTGCTGCCAATCAAGTTGACCTCCCATTGCCAGGATTTAGCGCGCGGGTTCCACTCATTAGCAAAGGGAATCAGCTGGTCTGCAATGCGCCGCAAACGCTGCAGCTGGGGGTGCTCAGGCGGCGCCAGTGCGTTTTTGCTGGCGGCTTCTGCCAAAAGGGTTTTGTATTGCTTGGCCGCAGAGAGCTCAATCTCCTTGGCCGGCACCAAAGAAGCAAAGCCGGAGTTGGCTCCCACATTAACACCCTCACGCTGCGCCAGCGCTGCGCCAGGCAGCAGCAAGGCAGCGGTCAGCAGGGCAGTGAGGTAGCGCGTAAAGGCAGTCATGGGTTGCGTCTTTAGGGGGCTGGCACGAGGTCAGCGCGTATTATTCCCCTTATGGTTCCACCTGTCAGCCAACCCGTCGCCCAGCCCGGCACCAACCCGGCAGAGCCCACGCCCCTGGGCTGGGGCCAGACCTTGCGCGTGTACCTTGAAGCCGCCACGCTGCGCATGCTGCTGCTGGGTTTTTCGGCCGGCCTGCCGCTGCTGCTGGTGTTCGGTTCGCTGAGCTTCTGGCTGCGCGAGGCCGGCATTGACCGCACCACCATCGGCTACCTGAGCTGGATCGGGCTGGCCTACGGCTTCAAGTGGGTCTGGGCGCCGCTGGTGGACAGGCTGCCGATTCCGCTGCTTACACGTTGGCTGGGCCGGCGGCGCAGCTGGCTGCTGCTGTCGCAGTGCGTCATCATCGCGGCGCTGGTCGGCATGGCGCTGACCGACCCGCAGCAGGCGCTGCTGCCCATGGTCTGGTGCGCGCTGGCAGTGGCCGTTGGCTCGGCCACGCAAGACATTGCGCTGGACGCATTTCGCATCGAGTCAGCCGACACGCAGCGCCAGGCCGCGCTGGCCGCTTCTTACCAGACGGGTTACCGCATCGCCATGATCTGGGCCGGTGCCGGTGTGCTGTGGATTGCGGCACGCGCCGAAGTCACGCCCGCGCTGGGCGCGGCCGGCTACCAGCACGGCGCTTGGCAAACCGCCTACCTGGTGATGGCCGCGTCGATGCTGCTGGGCGTGGTGACGGTGCTGTTTTCACCCGAGCCGCTGGCAGTGGAGATGCCGCGGGCACGCAACGTGGCCGAATGGCTCCAGAGCGCGCTGGTCGAGCCCTTTGCTGATTTTCTGCGGCGCTACGGCCGCCAGGCCGTGCTGATCCTGATGCTGATCGCGGTCTACCGCATCAGCGACGTGGTGATGGGCATCATGGCGAATCCGTTTTACGTGGACATGGGTTTCACCAAGGACGAGGTGGCGGCTGTCACCAAAATCTATGGCGTGATCATGACGCTGGTGGGCGCTTTTGTGGGTGGTGCTCTGGCCATGCGCCTGGGTGTGATGCGCGTGCTGATGCTGGGCGCCGTGCTCAGCGCTGCCAGCAACCTGCTGTTTGCCTGGCTGGGCACGCGCGGCCACGACCTGAGCGCGCTGGTGTGGGTGATATCGGCCGACAACCTGGCCAGCGGCATTGCCTCGGCGGCCTTCATCGCCTACCTGTCGGGCCTGACCAACGTGAACTACTCAGCCACCCAGTACGCGCTGTTCAGCTCCATGATGCTGCTGCTGCCCAAGTTTCTGGCCGGCTACTCGGGCGCTTTTGTCGACGCGTACGACTACCCGACTTTCTTTATTGGCACCGCCCTGCTGGGCGTGCCGGTGCTGCTGCTGGTGTGGCTGGCTTCGCGCCATGCCGCCCCGCCTGCTGCGCGCTGATTGCCGGCTTGACAAGCCGGCCTGGCTTTCAGTGGTGGGCGCTGAAGTGCTCGCCTTCTTTGAGCTTGTACAGCGTGCTGCAATAGGGGCAGCGCGCCTGACCGGTTTCGGCCAGCCCAAGATACACCTTGGGATGACTGCTTTGCAGGTTCATGTTCGGGTTAGGGCAAAAGACGCCGCCCTGGCTGTTGAGCTCACTGGCACGCAGTTCGACCACAGCACCGGTTTTGGGTGGCTTGCTCATGCTCAAACCTGGGTCAGCCAGCTGGCGTATTTGGGGTTGCGGCCGTTGACAATGTCAAAGAACGCAGCCTGGATTTTCTCGGTGATCGGGCCGCGCGAACCGCTGCCGATCTCGATGCGGTCGAGTTCGCGGATGGGCGTGACTTCAGCCGCAGTGCCTGAGAAAAAGGCCTCATCGGCAATGTAGATCTCGTCGCGCGTGATGGGTTTTTCTTTGAGCTCCAGCCCCAAGTCTTTGCAAATTGAAAAAATCGTGTTGCGCGTGATGCCGTTGAGCGCGCCGGCGCTGGAGTCGGGCGTGTAAACCACGCCCTTGCGCACGATGAACAGGTTCTCACCTGCACCTTCAGAGGCAAAGCCTTGCGGGTCGAGCAGCAAAGCTTCGTCATAACCCTCGTCGAGAGCTTCCATGTTGGCCAAAATTGAGTTGGTGTAGTTGCTCACCGCCTTGGCGTGAATCATGGTGATGTTGACATGGTGGCGCGTGAAGCTCGAGGTTTTGACGCGTATGCCGCGTTTCATGCCGTCCTCGCCCAGGTAGGCGCCCCAGGTCCAGGCTGCGACCATCAGGTGAATCTTGTTCCCCTTGGGGCTGACGCCCAACTTTTGGGAGCCGATCCAGGTGAGCGGGCGGATGTAGCCGCTTTCGAGCTTGTTCTCGCGCACCACGGCGCGCTGTGCGTCCATCACTTCTTGCTGCGTGAAGGGAATTTTCATGCGCAGAATCTTGGCGCTGTTGAACAGGCGCTCGGTGTGCTCTTCCAAGCGAAAGATCGCCGTGCCCTGCGGGGTTTTGTAAGCGCGCACGCCTTCAAAAGCACCGCAGCCGTAGTGCAGGGTGTGGGTCAGCACATGGATCTTGGCGTCACGCCACTCGACCATCTGGCCGTCCATCCAGATTTTGCCGTCGCGGTCTTCCATGGAGGGGGCTACTGATGACATAGGCTGATCCTTGTTGTATCGGTTGAAGTCATGAAAAGTACGGCTGCGCTTGGCAGCCAATCTTGGAATTGAGATTTTAAGGGGCTGGCGGCATCAGGTCGGCGGGGGCTGCAGTTTCCTCTGCTGGTCGTGTGAGTACGTGCCCAACCAACCTGCCGCCGGCAAAGGTGCAGTCCACGAATGAGCCGCCGCTGTCGGTCCAGCGAAACACCTCGGGCTGCGTGTTGTCAGGACTGCGCTGTTCGCCCAGCGAGCGCGTCATGGCCACCACATGCATCAGTGAGGCGCGCGGCTTGATTTTGGCGTTAAGCATGACGGCGCTCTCCACATAACCGATAGGCCGGTTGGCGGCGCGCTTGAGCACCTGCATCATGCGGTTGAAATGCAGCAGCAGCCACATGACCAGCGCGCCGCCGACCAAGGCCACGCCGGGCCAGCCGCTGTAAACATAGGCCAACACCACGGTGGCAGCGCCGGCCACAGGGACCCAGATTTTTTGAAAGTTCATGATGCTTATTTTCGCAGTTTGCCGGCTCAGGCCAGGCTGCGCACGACTTCCATGGCCTCTTCGATACGCTCGACGGCATGAATCGTCAAGCCTTCAATCGGTTTTTTGGGCGCGTTGGCTTTGGGCACGACGGCCACACTGAAACCCAGTTTGGCGGCTTCTTTCAGTCGTTCCTGGCCGCGCGGTGCCGGCCGCACCTCACCGGCCAGGCCGACTTCGCCGAATGCAAAAAAGCCCTTGGGCAAGGGCCGTCCGCGCAAGCTGCTGGTAATGGCCAGCATGACGGCCAGGTCGGCCGCCGGCTCGCTGATGCGCACGCCGCCCACTGCGTTGACAAACACGTCCTGGTCCATGCAGGCCACGCCGGCGTGGCGGTGCAGCACCGCCAAAAGCATGGCCAGCCGGTCGCGGTCCAGGCCCACCGAAAGCCGCCGCGGGCTCGGGCCGCCGCTGTCCACCAGCGCCTGAATCTCGACCAGCAGCGGGCGCGTGCCCTCGAGCGTGACCATGACGCAGCTGCCGGGCACCGGCTCGGAATGTTGGCTCAAAAAGATGGCGCTGGGGTTGCTCACGCCCTTGAGGCCTTTTTCGGTCATTGCAAAAACGCCGATCTCGTTCACCGCGCCGAAGCGGTTCTTGATGGCGCGTACCAGCCTAAAGGTCGAATGCGTGTCGCCCTCAAAGTAAAGCACGGTGTCCACCATGTGCTCGAGCACGCGCGGGCCGGCCAGCGCGCCTTCTTTGGTGACGTGCCCGACCAGCACGATGCACACGCCGCTGGCCTTGGCGGCGCGCGTGAGGTGCGCGGCGCATTCCCGCACCTGCGCCACCGAGCCAGGCGCCGAGGTCAGCTGGTCGGAATACACGGTCTGGATCGAGTCGATGACGGCGATCGTCGGTGCGTGCGCGTGCAAGGTGGCAAGGATTTTTTCGAGCTGGATTTCGGCCAGCACCTGGACCTGCGAGCCGTCCAGCCCAAGCCGGCGCGCACGCAGCGCCACTTGCGCGCCGCTTTCCTCACCGGTCACATACAGCGTCTTCTGACCGGCGCGTTGCAGCGCGTCCAGCGCCTGCAGCAAAAGGGTTGATTTACCAATGCCGGGGTCGCCGCCTATCAGCACCACGCCGCCTTCGACAATGCCACCGCCGAGCACGCGGTCGAGTTCGTCATGGCCGGTGGGCGTGTAAGCCATGTCGGTGGCCTCGATGTCGGCCAGCGCGGTGAGCTCGGAGGCCTTGGCCAGAGAGGCAAAGCGGTTTTTGACCGGAGAGGCGCTTTCAGCCACGCCCTCGATGAGCGTGTTCCAGGCGTTGCAGTGCGGGCATTTGCCCAGCCACTTGGGGCTGGTGCCGCCGCAGTCGCTGCAGGTGTAAATAGTTTTGTCTTTGGCCATGCACTGAATATAACGGCCACCGGTTATGCCGGCTCACAGGGGTACAGGGGTGCAGTCAATAATGGCCTGGCTTGCAACCCCCTGTCAGAAACATACGCACCATGAACAACCCACGCGCCCTGAGCGGCGCAGCTTTTGCCACTTTGCTCGTGATCGCCCTGATGATGGGCGCTAACCACGTGGCCGCCCGTCTGGCCTTCAACAGCGGGGTGGACGTGGCCACGGCGGTGGTTTTCCGCAGTGGCGTGACGGTGCTGGTGCTGGCCGTGATCCTGTGGGTGCAGCGCGTTCCGCAGCATTTCACGCCGCGCCACAAGCGCATGTTGCCGGTCATCGGCCTGCTGGTCGGCGTGCAAAGCCTGTGCCTTTATTCGTCCGTGGCACGCCTGCCGGTGGCGCTGGCGCTGCTGGCTTTCAACACTTACCCGATCTGGACGGCGCTGTGGGCCAGGCTGATTTATCGACAGGCCCCTGAGCGCGCGCTCTTGCTGGCCATGCCGGTGATTTTGCTGGGTCTGGCACTGGCGCTCGATGTGCTGGGTGCGACTTCCGGGCTGGGTGCTTCTCTTCAATGGTCACGCATTGGCGCCGGGGTGGGCTTTGCGCTGGCGGCGGCCTGCACTTTCGGCTTAGCGCTGGTAATCACCCAAAACGAAGCCGCAGACATCGACGGCCGCGTGCGCACCGCCACCACCTTGTCGATGGCCGGCCTGATGGCGCTCTGCCTGGTGACCGTGCAAGGCGGCTTTCATTTGCCGCAAGCGCCCATCGGCTGGTGGGGTCTGGCTGCCTTGAGCCTGCTTTACGGCACGGCCTTCACCATCATGTTCACGCTGCTGCCCAAGCTCGGCGTGGTCGGCAATTCCGCCATCATGAATGTGGAGCCGGTGTTTGCGCTGGCGCTGGCCTGGCTGCTGCTGGACCAGTCCATCGCGCCTGTGCAGGTGGCAGGTGCACTGCTGGTGGTCGGCGCAGTGATGGCGCTGGGGCTGCGCAAGCGCTGAGTGAGGTTCGCAATCCTGCGTCTTGAACGCGAACTTGCGTCATCCGCGCGAAGGCGGAGATCTATAGGCTGGCCGTTTTAGGCCGCCGCAAACGGCACGCGTGGGGCAACGGCACACATCAGCTCGTAGCTCACGGTGCCGGCGGCAGCGGCCACTTCGTCGATGGGCAACACAATGCCGCTGGCGGAGATGCCCCAGAGCGTGACCTCGCTGCCGATACCGGCGTCGGGCACCGGGCTCAGGTCTACCGCGATCATGTCCATGCTCACACGGCCCAATAGCCGGGTGCGCACACCGTCCACCAGCACCGGCGCACCGGTACCACTGTGGCGCGGGTAGCCATCGGCATAGCCGCAGGCCACCACGCCAATGCGCATGGCACGGTCTGCCGTGAATGAGGCGCCATAGCCCACCGAGTCACCGGTTCCAATCTGCTGCAAAGCAATCAGCTTGGCACTGAGCGTCATGGCCGGCTGCAGGCCCCAGTGGCCGGCGCTGTGCTGCGGAAAATCAGCGGCACTGCCATAGACCGCTATGCCCGGGCGTACCCAGTCCGAGCGTTCGGCCAGCGCATCGCCGTGGCGCAGCAAGGCCGCGCTATTGCTCAAGGTACGTTCGCCAGGCAGGTCGTGTGTGACCGCTTCAAAGGCCTGAAACTGTGCGGCAACGCCGGCCGGTCCGTCGGCATCGCTGAAGTGCGTCATGAGCGAAATCTCGTCCACTTGCGGCAGCCCGCTCAGCCGCGTCCAGGCGGCGCGAAATCGGTCGGGCTTGAAGCCCAGCCGGTTCATGCCACTGTTCATCTTGAGGAACACGCGCTGCGGCAGCTGCGTCTTGTGGGCGGCCAGCATGTCGATCTGTTCGTCGCAATGAATCACATGCCACAGCCCCAGGCGCGAGCACAGCTCCAGATCGCGCGCTTCAAAAATACCCTCCAGCAACAAGATCGGCCCGCGCCAGTCCAGTGCGCGCAGGCGCTGCGCCTCGTTGAGATCGAGCAGTGCAAAACCATCAGCCGCCCGCAAGCCCTCGAACACCCGCTCAATGCCGTGGCCGTAAGCGTTAGCCTTGACGACAGCCCATACTCGCGCATCGCCAGCGGCCACTCGCAATGCTTGCAAGTTGTGGCGCAGCGCCTCGGTATGAACGGTTGCAAGAATCGGACGGGGCATATGAGAAAAGTTAAGGGTAAGCACCAAGACCAGCTTGGGGCGACAGTCAAGAGTTTGATTTCTGCCATTTTGGCACCGGCGCGCATGCTATAAACCCAGACAGCTACGGAGAACTGCTATTTTTTTTCTGCCGCCCCTTTACCTGACCTTGCCCCGACCGTGATGGCGCATCTTTTATGAAGCGCGGTTTTTACACCATCATGGCGGCGCAGTTTTTCAGCTCGCTGGCTGACAACGCCCTGTTTGTGGTGGCTGTTGAGTTGCTGCGGCAAAGCGGTGCGCCCAGCTGGCAGCCTGCTGCGCTGGTGCCGATGTTTGCACTGTTTTATGTGGTGCTGGCGCCTTTTGTTGGGGCCTTGGCTGACGCCCGACCCAAGGGCAATGTCATGTTCATCAGCAACGCCATCAAGGTCGCCGGTTGCTTGATGATGCTGTTTGGCTCTCACCCGCTTTTGGCTTATGCGATTGTCGGTCTGGGCGCGGCGGCTTACTCGCCGGCCAAGTACGGCATCCTGACCGAGCTTTTACCGGCCTCGCAGCTGGTCAAGGCCAATGGCTGGATTGAGGGCCTGACCATCGCATCTATCATTCTGGGCGTGCTGCTGGGTGGGCAGTTGGTGGGCACGGTCATTTCGTCAAACATGTTGTCGCTGGACTTGCCGCTGCTGAACACCGGCATTGACACGCCGGCCGAATCGGCCATCAGCTTTCTGATTTTTGTTTACATTCTGGCGGCCTGGTTCAACACCCGCATTCCACTCACTGGCGTGGCCATGCGCCCGATGCCCGGCAACAAGCTGGCGCTGCTGCCTGATTTCTGGCGCTGCAACACAGCCCTGTGGCAAGACAAGCTCGGCCAAATATCACTGTCCACCACCACGCTGTTTTGGGGGGTGTCTGGCAACCTGCGCTATATCGTGCTGGCCTGGAGCGCAGCCGCACTGGGTTACAGCACAACGCAAGCATCTTCATTGGTGGGCGTGGTGGCCATTGGCACTGCCGTGGGTGCGGTGCTGGCTTCTATGCGCATGCGCCTGGACCAAGCAACCAGCTTGATGCCTTTGGGCATTGGCATGGGCTTGCTGGTGATTTTGATGAATTTCATCGACAACGTCTGGGTGGCTGCGCCTTTCCTGATTTTGCTGGGCGGCCTGGGTGGCTTTTTGGTAGTGCCCATGAATGCGCTGCTGCAACTCCGCGGTCACAACCTGATGGGCGCGGGCCGCTCCATCGCAGTCCAAAACTTCAATGAGCAATCCTGCATCCTGGTGTTGGGCGGCTGTTACAGCCTGTCCACCGCTCTGGGCGTCTCGGCTTTCGGCGCCATCACGGCCTTTGGTGTGGTGGTGGCCGGGTTCATGTGGGTCATCCAACGCTGGCACACGCACAACTGCGTGCACCACAAAGACAAGCTCGAAGAGCTGCTGAAAATCGCCCGCAGCGACCAGGGCCACTGATGCGGGCACCTCAGGGTGGCAGCGACCGCCCCACGCTCGCTGTTGTGGCGCTGGTTTTCAACGCCATGGTCTGGGGAATTTCCTGGTGGCCGCTGCGCGAGGTTCAAGCCCATGGCCTGCACCCGCTGTGGTCAACGGTGCTGATTTATCTGCTGGCAACCCTTAGCGTGTTGGCCTACCGGCCACAGGCCTGGCGAGGTCTGCTCGAACACCCCGGCCTGCTGCTTTTGCTGCTGGCCTCGGGGCTGACCAATGTCAGCTTTAACTGGGCCGTGACCGTCGGCGACGTGGTCCGGGTGGTCTTACTTTTTTACCTAATGCCCGCCTGGTCGGTGCTGATTGCCTGGCTGCTACTTGACGAAAAGCCCAGCACCGGTTCGCTGCTGCGCCTGTTGCTGGCGCTGGCCGGCGTGGTGATTGTGCTGAAATCCCCCACCTCAAACAGGCCCGTGCCGACCAGCTTGCCCGACTGGATGGCGCTGCTGGGAGGTCTTTTTTTCGCGCTCACCAACGTACTGCTGCGCAAGCACGGACAAACGCCGGGCGAGTCGCGCATGCTGGCGATGTTCGGCGGCGGAGCCATCATCGCCAGCATTGCCGCCTGGGCCGGCATGAGCGCACAGGTGGTGCCAGAACCGGTTTTTGCGTTGGCCGGTATACCGGCGGCGCTGGGTCTGTGCATGGCCTTTTTGGCGGGCAACATGGCGCTGCAATACGGTGCTGCCCGGCTGGCCGCCAGCACCACGGCGCTGATCATGTTGACTGAGATTTTGTTTGCCAGCGTTTCCTCCGCCTGGCTTGGCGCCGCCGAGTTCAGCACCCGCACGCTGACCGGTGGCGCACTGATCGTGCTGGCAGCGCTGCTGGCGGCACTGGCGCCTGAAGCGCCCGCTAAAACGCCAGCGTCTTAAACGCTAGCCGCCAAACTAGCGCCGGCGCGGCCGCGGGCTTTGTCCAGCTGCTCAAGCAAGCTCTCAGCTGAAAACGGCTTGCCTAAAAACCCGTCAAACACCGCGGCTTTGGGACCACTGCCCAGGTTACGGGTATGCGCCGTCATGGCGACCAGGAAGGGGCGGACCCGCTTTTGCTTGTGGATTGCTTCGGCCAACTCAAAGCCGTCCATGCCGCCCATTTGAATATCACTCACCACGGCCAGGTAAGTGCCGGCCAGCACTTTGGTCAGCGCTTCCTCGCCGGACGGCGCGTCGTCGGTGTTGTAACCCGCACCCCGTAGGATTTCGACCACCGATATGCGGATCAGTTCATCGTCATCAACAACCAGAATGGCCGCGCCGCCCGGCCTGACCGCTACCGCCCATGGCTCGGGCGCAGTTGCCGAGAAAGTAGCGACGGCTTCAGCATGGCTGCTTTGTGCCAGTTCAACCGGCATCGAGATGGTGAACTTGCTACCGCGCTGATGCACTGACTCCAAACGTATCTCGCCATGCATGGCCGTCACGATGTTGCGCACGATCGACAGGCCAAGCCCCATGCCCTGCCTCTTGACAGCCTTGACTTGCTCGAAAGGCTGGAACACCCGGCTCTGGTCTTCGACCGGTATGCCGAGACCGGTGTCGCTGACTTCAACGACCAGCTGGCGGGCGCTTAACTTGTTGCTGGGCAAATCCAGCCGGCAATGCAGTGTGACGACGCCCACCTCTGTGTAACGCAAGGCGTTTTCCAGCAGATTGCCAACGCACTGAGAAAGGCGCTCCGGGTCAACTTCCACCTCGGCGCCGTGCAGCTGAAAGTTTCGCCAGAAGGCTAGGCCTCTTGTCTCCGCCTTCGCTTCAAAAGTGTTGGCGATCTGGGTGAAAAAGTCTTCTAGGTGGACCGCACGGGGACGGATGTCCAGCGGCTTGTCTTGCGATATCTGCAAAATATCCCCAACCAGCCGCGCCAGGGTTTGCGAGGACAGCCGGATGATGCCTGCAAATCGCTGGCGCTTGTCGGGGCTCAGTTCGGTGGCCAGCAGGCTGCCGGCGCCCTGGATGGCCTGCAGCGGGCTCAGCAGGTCATGCCCAACCGACGACACCAGCAACTCAAAACGTGAAAAGCGGTTTTGCTCACCCTTGATCAGGCCCCAGCCGGCGTAGATGGCTGCCAGCGAGACGGCTGCAAAGAGAGTTAGCAAAATACTGATGATCCAGAACGTGCGCTCGGCCAGCGGCCTGAATGACATGATGGTGCTCTCCATGCCGTCGCGTAATTCGTATTCCACGCGAATCGTGTCTTGCGTGAACAGCATCCAGTCGCCCAGCGATATGTCTGCGCTCTCCAGCACCGCGTCGATGGTCTGCAGCCCGGCTTCGAATTTTTCTACGGTGTTCAAAAAAATTACGGCGCTCCGGTAGGCCGACTGGAACGATGCATAGTCGGCCACCAGGTCTATGGAGATGATGCTACCGGGTGCAAAGTGCAAAAACATCGACGCAACCTGTTTGCGCTGGTCTGACAGGTCCTTCTGGCTCATGCTGCCAACCGCGAAGCGCAGCGAGGCGGCCTCAAGGCGCCGTAGCCCGAGCAGCATGTCGTAGCTGTCTATGCTTTTGTAGCTGACCCATTTGCGGTTGAGCCAGCTCTCGGCCGCGCTCTTGACCCCCAGGTGGGTGTTGAAGTCCTTCCAGGTGTTGGAGAACTGGTAGGCAATCAGGCCAAACAAAACCAGGATGGAGCTCGCCGCGCTGATGGTGAGCCAGCGTCTGAGCCGCAAAGAGCGGCGGGACTGCTTGAGCAGAAACCCGCTTTTTTTCTGAGCAGTTTTATCCGACAGGCTTTGCATGGCTGCGCGCCTACTGGACATTGATGCTCACGAGCGCCCAGACTTGTTTGCCGTAAGTGGTGTGGGTGCGAAGTTCTTTGGGGTATTTGTCGCTGGGGTACATGACAAGTAACGGGCCCTTGGTTTCAATCTCCAAGCGTTTGCCGTCCTGCGTGTGGGCCAGCACCACCTCCCACCTCATGAAGTCGCTGACCGGAACACGGCTCTGGTATCCGTCAAGCCCCAACAAAATGACTTCCTTGGCCGTGGCCGGCATGCCCGCCTTGACTAGCACGTCTTTCATCAAGGGCCCCGTGTATTCGGCACTGCCCGCGTAAGTTGTGGTGGACCGGATGCTGGTGGAGCCCAGCGCGCTGAGCTCTTTAAAGTTGAAGGTGACTTTTTTGGCGGCCGTAGCTTTGGCCGGCTGAATATTTCCCGTCACCGTCAGCAAAACAGCGGCAGGATCTGCTGCAGCCGCCCGGGACGCAAAGCCTGCAAGGGAAAAAACAGCCAGCGAAAAAACTACTATCTTATTTTTTATTTTAACCAACCTTATCTACTTAAAGATTTAAATTTAAGCCACTAAAAAACTGTATTTAAACATAAAGATCTAAATCAGTCCGTCGGCGTGCGTTGACATTCGCCAAATAATCTGATAGATCGCTTTTTAAAATGGGCCAACCCTGCAGCAGCCGGGCCGGCACCTGTCGACGCGCGCAGGCATCAGATGTTGTAATAAGTGCTGGTTCAGCCGCACCCGGCCGAACTCGACCATGAATACGGACAGCCAGATGCAAACGATTCGAAATGTCACGGGGCGCTTGTTATGAGCCGCGTCAGCTTGGTGACCGGCGGCGCCCAGCGCCTGGGGCGCCAGATCTGCCTGGCGCTGGCCGGCCGCGGTGACACCGTGGTGGTCCACTACAAAGGCAGCAACCAAGAAGCGGCACGCACTCGCGACGACTGCCTGGCCGCAGGCGCGGCGGCGGCTTTCATCGTGCAGGCTGATCTGGCTGACAAGGTCGAGCGCGCCGCGCTTGTGGGTGCGGTGCTGCGCCTGACCGGCGACTTGCATCTGCTGGTCAACAACGCCTCGCTGTTTGAGTATGACAATGCCAACAGCTTTGCGCCGGAGCGCTTTGAGCAGCACCTGCAAACCAACCTGATCGCGCCGGTTGAGTTGACCATGGCGCTGCACCGGCATCTCAGCCAACAAGGGGGCAAGCGGTCCGGCCATGTGGTGACACTGCTCGACCAGAAGTTGGAAAACCTCAACGTCGACTACCTCTCCTACACACTCGCCAAACTCAGCTCGGGCGCAAGCATCCGCTACCTGGCGCAGTGCTGCGCACCTTATCTGCGCGTCAACGCCATCGGACCGGGCGTGACTCTGGTCAGCGGCGACATGACACCCGATGAGTTTGAGCGCTCGCAAAAAATCGCTGCGCTGGGCAAGTCCAGTACGCCGCAAGACATTGCCATGGCGGTGCTCATGCTCGACCAGGCCGTCGCTGTGACCGGCCAGACGCTGCTGGTGGACGGCGGCCAGCACCTGGTGCCGCGCCAACGGGATGTGGCTTTTGAGAACAAGGACCTTTGATGGACAAATGGATTGAGCTCGTGGCCCTGCAATTGCCGGTGTCCATCGGCATTCACGCTTTTGAAAAAACGGGGCCTCAACCCTTCCGGCTGGACCTGCGCTTAGCCCTCGATCCGGACTACCGCACCCGGCACGACGCCATCTCCGAAACGGTGGACTACGACGCCTTGCGCACGCAGGTCTCTGAGTTGATGCGCTCGCGCCACTTCAATTTGCAGGAAACGCTGATGCAAGAAGTCATCAATATCTGTTTTGCGCTGGACGGGCGGGTGTGCGCTGTCGATGTGCGCAGCGCCAAAACTGCGGTGTACCCCGACTGCAACAGCGTGGGACTGCACTACAGCATGACGCGCGCCGAATGGCACGCCGACACGGCAGCCTGAAGGGCTAAGCCGGCCCGCCGGTCAGCGCATCGTCAAGCACCTCGACCCAATGACGCACCGGCGTGGCCGTGCCGCTTTGCAAATGGGTGATGCAGCCGATGTTGGCTGAGACGATGGTGTCGGGCTGCATCTGGGCCAGGTTGGCCAGTTTGCGGTCGCGCAGCGCGTAAGACAGCTCGGGCTGCAACACCGAGTACGTGCCGGCTGAACCGCAGCACAGGTGCGCATCGCAACTGACCACATTGATCTTAAAACCCAGATCGCCCAAGTGTTTTTCAACGCCGCCGCGCAGTTGCTGGCCGTGCTGCAAGGTGCAGGGCGGGTGAAAAGTGATTTGCTGCGGCGGAGTGATTTGCAAGCGTTTGCGCAGCGCCGGCAGCAGTTGAGGCACCAGGTCGGGCAGTAGCTCGCTCAGGTCGCGCGTGAGCTCACTCACTCGCTGCGCTTTGTCGGCGTACAGGGGATCGCCCTGCAATGCATGCCCATAGTCTTTGACCATGACGCCACAACCTGAGGCATTCATGACCAAGGCCTCAACCCCGGAGCCGGCCCCATTGGCCGCTTCGATGTACGGCCACCAGGCGTCGATGTTGCGGCGCATCTCAGCCTTGCCGCCCTCGTGGTCGTTGAGGTGGAACTTCACCGCGCCGCAGCAGCCGGCCTTGGCGGCCAGCACCACTTCGATGCCGGCAGCGTCGAGCACGCGTGCGGTGGCACTGTTGATGTTTGGCTGCATCGCCGGCTGCACGCAGCCAGCCAGCATCAGCACCTTGCGCGCGTGCTTGCGCACTGGCCACAGGCCGGCGTCTTGTGCGGCCGGTACTTTGTTTTTCAGGCTGGCCGGCAAGAGGCCGCGCACCGCCTGCCCGAGCTTCATGGCCGGGGCAAACAAGGGCGAAGTCATCCCCTCCTTGAGCGCCCAGCGCACAGCGCTCTGGGCCAACGGTCGGGCCACGCGCTCATCCACCAGCTTGCGGCCGATATCCACCAGATGGCCGTAGTCCACGCCGCTCGGGCAGGTGCTTTCGCAGCTGCGGCAGGTCAGGCAGCGGTCCAGGTGCTGCTGCGTCTTGCGCGTCGGCGGCTGGCCTTCCAGCACTTGCTTGATGAGGTAGATTCGCCCGCGTGGGCCGTCGAGCTCATCGCCCAGCAGCTGGTAAGTCGGGCAAGTGGCGGTGCAAAAGCCGCAGTGCACGCACTTGCGCAAAATGGCTTCGGCGGCCAGGCCGTCAGCCGTGCCTTGGAATTCGGGGGCGAGATGGGTTTGCATCAAAAACTCTCAGCGGTAAAAGGGGATGGCGATGCCGTGGCGTCGCCGGTAGCGCAAGCAGTCAGACCACAAAGGCGGCAATGACATGAGCAGCAACAAGCCGGCCATGGGCAGCACCCACACAAAGCCCAGGAACTTGAAGCCGGCAGCGCCCACAATGCCCCCGGTCATGAAAGCCCCCAGCAAAATGGCATAGAGGCGCAACTTGATGCGGTCAGCCCGCACCCGCAACTGCGGCGGGCGGGCGGCCTGGTTCCAGTAAAGCAGCTTGCCCAGCTCAATGCCCATGTCGGTGATGACGCCGGTCATGTGCGTGGTGCGAATCTGCGAGGCCGATATTTTGCTCATCACCGCGTTTTGTAAGCCCATGGTGAAGGCCAGCACCAACACCGTCAGCGGTACAGCAAAAGGCGTTTGCCGGTTCAGCGTCGCGCCCATTAAACCGAACACCAACAGCAAGCCGGCCTCCAGCAGCAAGGGCAGGGCGTATTCGCAGCGCAAGTGGTTCTGCCTGGCCCAGTTGACCAACAGCGCCGTGCAAGCCGCGCCGACCACAAAGGCCAGCAAGGCACCTACCGAACCGATAGCAACCGTGATGCTGCCGAGCACCAGCATGTCAGAAATCATCGACGCAAAGCCGGTCATGTGCGAGGTGTACATGCCCACCACCAAAAAGCCGCCAGCGTTGATGGCGCCCGCCTTAAATGCCAGCAGCGCACCCAGCAGCCGGTTGGTACTGGCCGTGCGGTGCTGTCCAGCGAGGTGGCGCAAACGGCGCATATGGCTTAGGCCGAGCCCAGTCGGCCAGTGGCAAAAATGCCGGCCGGATCAAACTGCTTTTGCAGCTCGCGCTGAATGCTTTGCTGAACCGGAGACAGCGGGGTGAACGCGCCGCCCGCCTTGTCCGCTTCGCCGCACGATGGTGAGGCACGAAACAGCGTTGCGTGACCGCCTGCTTTTTGGGCCGCGGTGCGCAGCAGCGCTGCGGCATTGGCAGGCGCCCAGACCCAACGCAAACCACCGTGCCACTCGATCAATGGTGATGACACATCGGCTGGCAGCGCCAGCGCGGGCGTGGTTTGCGGCAGGCTCAAACGCCATAGGCACAGATCGGCTCGCAGGGCATGCAAGGCGACCGGTGGCTCTTTGAAAAACGTCAAGGTTTGTTCACGGCAGGCGTTCCAGTCGGCGCCAGCTTGCGGCCCGTCCATGCGCTGCACCTGCGCGCCCAGTGCCAGCGCATCGGACAGCATGCGCGGGCAGGCCGCCTCTACAGCGGCCACTGCGCCGCGCAAGCGCACAAACAGTGCGTCACGCGGCGGCTGCTCAGTGCTGTCGTGCACCCAGCAACTGGCATTCAAGGGCAGCGGTTGGCCGCCCCAGCGGTTGAGCAGGTCCAGCGCGCTTTGCTGACTCAGCCCGGCAAACCAAAGCGTGGCTTCGCTGGGCGCCACTGGCAAGACCTTGAGCGAGACCTCCAGCAGCACGCCCAGCGTGCCCAAAGAGCCGGCCAGCAGTCGCGAGACGTCATAGCCGGCGACATTCTTCATGACCTGGCCGCCAAAGGTCAACACCTCGCCGCGACCGTTGATGAACTTGACGCCCAGAACAAAGTCACGCAGCGCGCCCACGCTGGCGCGGGCCGGGCCGCTCAGGCCGCTGGCCACCATGCCGCCCACGGTGGCCGCAGGGCCGAAATGCGGCGGCTCAAACGGCAGGCACTGGCCCTGGCTGGCCAACAATTCTTCGAGCTCTGTCAAAGGGGTGCCGGCACGCACAGTCACCACGAGCTCGCTGGGCTCGTAACTGAGCACGCCGTGGTGACCGCTAATGTCCAGCAGCGCGCCGTTCAGCTTTTCGCCATAAAAATCTTTGCTGCCACCGCCGCGCACCCGCAAGCGCGTGCCCGCGGCCAAGGCCTGCTGCACTTGCGCGCGGAGCTGCGCCGTCAAGTCGGCAGCGAAAGCGGTATCTGTAGCCATGACCCCGATGGTACGCGCCGGGGAGTGCATTGGTTTTGAATTTTTTGAACAGCGCTTGTGTGAATATTGCGGTGACTGGGCTGTCAGTGCGGGGCATCACCACCCTCAAAAAAATGAACTGGCAAGCCTTCCACCTCCACACGCATGGCAAAAACGCAGCCCGAGTCAGGCAAGGCAACAAGCTCTGCGGCCGGTCGCTCGCGGCTGGCGCTGGTGACATACAGCGTTTTCAAATCTTCACCGCCCAAGCAGGGCATGGTCGGGCACAAGGCCGGCAAGGGCCACTCCCCGAGCTGTTGGCCATCAGGAGAGAGTTGCAGCACGCGCCCGCCTTCAAACATGGCCACCCAGTAATTGCCGTTTGAATCGACCGTCGCACCATCAGGCCGCCCGCCATAACCGCCGTTGCCCGGAAGACCCGGCTGCCAGTGCGCCGGCTTGCCAGGCCAGCTGGCAAACACGCGCGGCCGGCTCAAGGTGTTGGTGGCGGCGTCCCAGTCCCAGGCGCGGATGGTGTGGCCAGGAGTGTCTGCCCAGTAAAGTGTTCGCGCATCGGGCGACCAGGCCAGGCCATTGCCGGTGGTGGCTTCGCCGGCCTTGCTTTGCAGCAGCGGCGCCGGTCCGCGGCAGTCGAGCGACCACAGTTGCGCCGCTTTGGCGTCGCGCGGTTCGTGAATCGTGCCGCTCCAGAAGCGCCCCAGTGGGTCGGCCTTGCCGTCGTTAAAGCGCATGGTTGCCGTGTCGTAAGGTGCCGCAACGATCTGCGAAAGTTCGCCTCCCCACACCGGCGCCCGGTAAATTCCGCTGCGCAGTGCCACCACCAGCCCGCCGCCGCTTGCCGGCGCGATG
>Ga0214921_10001097_pt1 | contig 46941 bp, 41 predicted proteins | sample LL1505_MetaG_FD_177992 | JGI IMG/M metagenome (GOLD analysis project Ga0214921, IMG submission 177992) | Freshwater microbial communities from Lake Lanier, Atlanta, Georgia, United States - LL-1505 | ecosystem: Environmental > Aquatic > Freshwater > Lake | place: USA: Georgia | collected... | reverse complement strand
CAGCCTGCCGCGCACGACCAAGCCATCCCCAGTCGGCGAGGCCATGTAGTCCCGACCTTTGGCAAAATTTTACAATGAATCAACGACTTGCGCCGTCTAAACGTCCCAGTAGCGGAAGTCGGGTTAACCGGCCAGATCTGGTCTGCCCCGGATTGCTGAGCCTCGGATGAAGACGTGTTCGCCGCCTCGATCGAGGCCCCGTTGCCGATACCCCGCTCCACCCGCTACCCGGCAGCATAGCCCTTCGACAAGCTAGGACAATACGTGGCCGAGCCCACCCCTCCACCCACCGCCTGAGCGATGCGCCTCCTCGCCGATTCCCATGTGCTCATCCGGTGGGCAGAAAACCCCGCCCAGCTCACGCCGGCGGCCCGCGCGGCCATCGCCGACCCTAATAACGAGGTTTTTATGAGCGCGGCTTCGCTCTGGGAAATCGGCCTGAAGGTCGCCAAGGGCAAACTCCGGGTGCCGGCGAACTTCGCCCAAATGCTGCGACTCGGGGGCTTCGCCGACCTACCCGTGCATGCTCGCCACGCCGAGCGCGCGCTCACGCTGCATCCAGTCCACGGCGACCCCTTTGGTCGCATGCTAGTGGCGCAGGCCTTGGAAGAGGGGCTGACCCTTGTCTCCTGTGATCAGTGGATCGCCAGTTACGGTATGCGCCAGATCGTAGCCTGACCGCGGCGCGCGGCCGGGCCTCACGCTCAGGCCCGGTCTACGCGCTGAAATAACCAACCACCCACCCCCGCGTAGAGTAAAGGCGGCAGCCACACCCAAATCTCTGGGTGCAGCTCGGGGCTGCGCTCCAGCATACGCGCCAAGGCATCGAGGAAGTAGTAACCGAGCACCAGCGCCACCGCGATGCCGAGATTCGCCGAGGTTTCCTTGCGCGAGACCTTGATGCCGAGCGGCACGGCGATGACGGCGAACGCCAGCACGGCGAAGCTGCCTGCCGCCCGTGAACTCAAGGTCACCGCGATGCGGGTGAGATCGCGTCGCTCGCTCTGGGTCGCGGTGGCTCCCTTCGCCTCCAGTTGCTCACGCCTCGCCCGCAACTGATCAAAGGTCATGAACATGATTTTCTGCCCCGCCTGCATCTGGTTAAAAACTCCATCCAGGGGCAACTCGACCGTCAGCGAGTCGGAATTACCGATCGGCTGGGGCTTGGAAAAATCTTCCGGATTGGGCCGGGCACGGGTCTCGGCGCTGGCCTCAAAAAGCGTGAGCACCAGCCGGTCATCCGCCTCCCGCAGGGCGATAGTCGCGCGCCGCGCCCGGACCAGCCCGGTAACGCGTTTCTGGGCGTCGAGTTTCCAGAGCCAGAAATCTTTTAATTCCGATCCTTTACGTTCGCTGACGTAAACCACGAAACCATCGAAATCCCGGACAAAAGTCTTGGGCACGATGAAGTTGAGTGGATTCTGCCGGACCGCCTCAAGCAGTGTAACGCGATACTCGGTCTGGGCTCGCGGCATGATCTCGAAGTTTAAGGCCAAGGATAAAACCACCCCAACCCAGGCGATCACCCACACTGGCCGAGCGATGTAACGCAGGCTCAAACCCGCCGCCCGCATGGCGGTGATTTCCTGCTGGCTCGCCATCCGGCCGAGCACGAGCAGCACCCCGGTGAGCAACCCGATGGGTAGGGCATACACCGCCACGAACGGCACCAGCAGGCCGAGCAGGCGCGCCGCCGTGCCTGCCTCCAATTGCCCCGCGACCACATAGCCGAGCAGGTCGCGCAGGGCCTGACCCGCGATCAAAACGAAACCGAAGAGCCCCACCGCCGCCGCGCACGCCGCCGCGACACTGGCGAGAATGTGGCGTTGCAGGATTCCCATGGCGTGGCTTTGGGGGGTGAATTGAAGGACGAAGGAGAAGGGCGTTCGCGGCGCGAGGTTGCCGTTGCCAAGACTCCGGCGCGTGCGACCTTGTTTCCAAGCATGAAGTTCGCGCCCGCCAAGCCCGCCCTGACCGGCGAGACCCTCGAAACCCTCACCGCCCGCCTGAGCGAGCGAGGGGAACCGGCCTTCCGCGCCCGCCAGATCCTCGACTGGGTCTACAAAAAACGCGCCCGGTCTTGGGAGGAGATGAGCAACCTCTCCAAGCCCCTCCGCGCCTGGCTGGCGGAGACCTTTGAGCTGATACCCATCGGGCTGCTCTTCGACAAACAGTCGCGCGACGTCACCGATAAGCTGCTCTTCGAGCTCGGCGACCGTGCTCTGATCGAGACCGTGATCATCCGTGCCCCGCAGGAGGGCGTGGGCCTCGACGAGTCGCGCAAGACCATCTGCATCTCCACCCAGGTCGGCTGCGCCATGGCTTGCAAATTCTGCGCCTCCGGCCTCGCCGGCCTGAAACGGGACCTTGAGGCCGGCGAGATCGTCGCTCAACTCCTCCACGTGTGCTACCGTGAGGATGCCCACGATCCCCGCGCCCACGCCGGCCTCGCTACCTTCGACAACATCGTAGTCATGGGCATGGGCGAACCCCTCGCGAACTACGACGCCGTCCTCCGCGCCCTTACCATCGTGAATGCCGAGTGGGGCCTCGGCTTCGGCGCCCGACGCATAACGCTCTCAACCAGCGGCCTAGTGCCAAAAATCCTCCGCCTCGCCGAAGAGCCGCTAGGGTTCCGCCTCGCCATCTCCCTCCACGGCGCGACGGACGAGGTCCGCGAAAAAATCATGCCGGTGAATAAAGCCTACCCGTTAGATAAGCTCATTCCCGCGATCAAGGTCTTCACCGAGAAACACGGCCGCATGGTGACCCTCGAGTTTATCCTGATCGAGGACGTGAACGACTCCCTCGACCAAGCAGCCGCCTTGCGCGACATCGCCGCCGACCTGCACGCCCATGTGAACCTCATCCCCTACAACACGGTCGAGGGCCTGCCTTGGAAACGCCCATCCGGCAATCGCATGGAACGCTTCGCCGACGTGCTGCGCGAGGCCCGCGTGCCGGTGACTCTGCGCCGCGAAAAAGGTCACGATATCGACGCCGCCTGCGGCCAACTCCGCCTCAAAACCGAAAAGGACCGCGAATCGCTCGCGGCCTCGTCCGCCTAACCCACCGCCCGCAGTGCAGCTTAGACGAGGGCGTTGCGGGCCATAACTTCGGAATACCAGCGGGCACTGAGCTTGGGCGTGCGTTTCTGGGTCTGGAAGTCGCAGTAGACCACGCCGAAACGGCGCTGGTAGCCGTCCTCCCACTCGTAGTTGTCCATGAAGGACCAGAGGAAATATCCCGCAACGGGCACGCCATCCACGGTGGCGCGGCGCAACTCAGCGAGGTAGTTGCGCACGAGGTCTCGGCGGTGCAGGTCGTGGACCTCGCCGGCCACCGGCGGCGAGTCGTCGTAGCCGCAGCCATTTTCGGTAATGTAAATTTTTTTCACGCCGTAGACCTCCGCCGCCAGACGTGGTCCCCAATAAAGCGCCTGTGGCGCAATCTTGAGCCAGACGGCGTCGGCCTTTGGGTAACTAGAAGGAAATGCGAGCTTCTCGACCGCGCCGCGTTTGCCCGCCCGGACAAACTCGCCGGTGTAGATGTTGAGCCCGAGGAAATCCGTCGGCTGGGCGATGAGGGACAGATCGCCCTTCGCCACCACCGGACGGTCGGCGCCAGCGGCTTTTAGATAGGCCGGATCGTAACGACCGTTGTAGATCGGATCGAGCACGCGCCAGTTGCCCTGGCGAAAGGCCTTCCGCGCCGCCGCGATGTCGGCCTCGGTCTCAGTGACCGGAATGGGGCAATAAGAGTTATCGGTGATGCCGACCCGCGCCCCACGCCCGCCGTGCTCGCGCACCGCGCGCACCGCATGCCCGTGGCAAAGCAGGGCGTTGTGGTAAGTCTGGTTGACGACCCCGGCTCCGAGCTTGAGGCCGGGCGCCTTCTGGCCGTTGCCATAGCCGAGCTGGGTAAAACACATCACCTCGTTGAGCGTGATCCAGTTTTTCACGCGGTCGCCAAAAGCCTTCACGATAGTGTCAGCGTAGATCGCGAAGGCGTCGGCTACACGGCGATCCCGCCAACCGCCGAAACGCGTCTCCAACGTCTGCGGTAAATCCCAGTGGAACATCGTTACCCAAGGCTTAAGCCCATGCTTATTCATGGAGTCGAAAAGCCGGTGGTAGAAATCGAGGCCCTTCTGGTTGAGCGCGCCGTCTCCATCCGGGTAAATGCGCGGCCACGCGAGCGAGAGCCGGTAGTGGCTCGCCCCGAGGGACCGCATGAGCTTAAAATCTTGGGCGTAGCGGGTGTAGTGCTCGCAGGCTGTATCAAGTGTGTCGCCGTTGAGCACCCGACCGGGTTCACGCGCAAAAGTGTCCCACACGGACGGACCCTTGCCATGGGTAAAAGCAGCGCCCTCGATCTGCGGCGCGGCAGCGGCAAAGCCCCAGACAAAATTTTTCGGGAAAGACAGGGGGCGAGGCTGGATCATTTTAATTGCATAGAATTACAGTTGTAAATCACATGCGGCTGCAAGTCTGCATCTATGCGAACGAGGCGCTTCACACCGCGAAGCCGAAATGCTTGAGGAGCGTGCGTGCCGTCGCCTCAGGCGCATCGATCTCGGCGTCGCTAAGCGGCAGGCTGCGCAGGCCGATCTCATGGTGGTAAAACCAGAGCGTGTCGGCCGTTACGTGCGCAGCAAAGGCAGTCTGGCAACCGCCACCGAGCGCCGCTTGAAAAGCTCGCTCGAGCGTGACCGCACGGAAAGTGCGCTGGTCGAGCACGGCGCGGATAGGCTCCGCATCCGCCACGCGGGTCTGGAGCGCGATAGCCGCCTGGCCGACGGCGGGGACCATGTGTTCGCAGCCAAGGGCGTGGAAAGTGACGCCTTGCCAACCGCCGATACCGAGGCGGCGGAGGCCGGCGGCGGCGAGCACAGTAGCATCGGCAACATGGTCCTGACCGATCTTGCGCAGGCGGGTGTCCACGTTGCCGCGGATCTCGGTAAATCGCGCGTCGGGGAACAGCATGCCGAGCTGTAACCGGCGGCGAGGGCTGCTCGTGGCGATGAGCGCGGGCGTCTCAACGCCATCGCGCAGGACGAGGATATCGCGGGGGTCTTCACGCGGCAAGTAGCCGGCCACGGCCAAGCCGGTAGGCAGTTCGCCCGGCAGATCCTTGCAACTATGGACGGCGATGTCGGCGTCACCGCGCAGCAGGGCCTCCTCGAGCTCCTTGGTGAAAAGCCCTTTTCCGCCCTGCTTTTCGAGGGACCACTCGGCGCGCTGGTCGCCGGTGGTGACGATGCGCAGCAGCCCGACCTCAATCCCGAGCATGGCGCGCAGGTGCTCCGCGACCTGCCCGGCTTGGGCGAGGGCGAGGGGGCTCTGGCGAGTGGCGAGGGTGAGTTTTTTCAAAAGGAGTCAGGATTCAGAATTTAGAAGTCAGAATGGAAAACAGAAAAAAGCCGGGGCCTGTTCGGCGCCCGGCCTTCTGAATTCCGACTTCTAACGGCTGGCTTCTATTGTGGAATCAGCCGGCGTAGGCGCCTTGCACGCCGCCGATGTTACGCTTGGGCATCCAGGGCATGAGGCTGCGGAGGCGTTCGCCGGTCTTCTCGATCGGATGGGCCTCGCCGGCCTTGAGCAGCTTGTTGTAGTTCTTCAGACCGCCCTTGTATTCGGCGACCCACTCTTTGACGAACTTGCCGGACTGAATCTCTTTCAGGATCTTCTTCATCTCGGCCTTGGTCTTGGCATTCACGACGCGGGGGCCGCGGGTGATGTCACCAAACTTGGCGGTTTCGGAGATGGAGAAACGCATGCCGGAGATGCCCTTTTCATACATCAGATCGCAGATGAGCTTCAGCTCGTGGAGACACTCGAAGTAGGCCATCTCGGGCTGGTAACCAGCCTCGATAAGGGTCTCGAAACCCGCCTGCACGAGGGCGGAGGCGCCACCGCAGAGCACGGCCTGCTCGCCGAAAAGATCGGTCTCGGTCTCTTCCTTGAAGGTGGTCTGCAGCACGCCAGCGCGAGTGCTGCCGATACCCTTGGCCCAAGCGAGGGCGTTTTTCTTCGCCTTCTTGGATTTATCTTGAGCGACGGCGATGAGGGCGGGCATGCCTTTGCCTTCAACGTAGAGGCGGCGGACCATGTGGCCCGGGCCCTTGGGGGCGACCATGATGACGTCAACGTCAGCCGGGACCGTGATGAGGCCGAAGTGGATGGCGAGGCCGTGCGAGAAAACGAGGGTCTTGCCCTTCTTAAGGTTGGGCTCGATGTCCTTCTTGTAAACGTCGGCCTGCTTCATGTCGGGGAGGCCGACGAGGATGATGTCGGCGAGGCGGACGGCCTCGGCGGTCGAGACGACCTTGAAGCCGTGCTTCTCGGCGACAGGCTTGGACTTCGAGCCTTCGTAGAGGCCGATGATGACGTTCACGCCGGAGTCCTTGAGGTTGAGCGCGTGGGCATGGCCTTGGGAACCGTAGCCGAGAACGGCGATGGTCTTGTTGGTGTAGAGGCCGAGGTCGGCGTCTTTGTCGGTGTATACTTTGGCGGGCATGTTGGGAAAAAACAGCGGGGTTTTGGGTGGGGGAAAACGGGGCGCGGGTAAACTCAGCGTTTCAGCGCGAGGGTGCCGGTGCGGGCGAGCTCGAGGATGCCGAAGGGGGCGAGCAGATCGAGGAAAGCGGTAACCTTGCCAGCGTCGCCGACCAACTCGACGATAAGCTCGTGGTGGTCGACGTTGACGATCTTGGTGCGGAAAATTTCGCAGATCTGCATGACCTCGGAGCGGGATTTGGCGGTGGCTTTGACCTTGACCAGCACGAGCTCGCGCTGGACGGCTTGGCCATCCTTAAAGTCGGTCACCTCGACCACATTCACCAGCTTGCGCACCTGCTTGATCGAGAGGTCGAGCGCGGTGTCGTCGCCCTTCAACACGACCGTGATGCGCGAGAGCGAGGCGTCGTGGGTGGGCGCGACGTTGAGCGAGTCGATGTTGAAGCCGCGCCCGGAGAACAAGCCGGTGACGCGGGCGAGAACGCCGAACTTGTTCTCAACCAGGATCGAGATCGTGTGACGCATGGGCGGAGGATTATGCAGGGAAAGTGTGGAGAGAGAGGCTGGTGGACGCTGAGGGACTCGAACCCCCGACACCCTCGGTGTAAGCGAGGTGCTCTAACCAACTGAGCTAAGCGTCCGAACCAAAGGGGCTAGGAAAGCCAAGCCCCTCGGCGGGTGACAAGGGTTATTTGAGCGGCGCGCCGAGGGTCGGCCCGCCGGCAGCCCAAGGCAACCGTCGCGGAGAAGGGCAAAATCAAGTGGTGGCGGCGGTTCCCCGCTGGCTCAACAGCCAGCCTTCGCGGCACATGAGCTCGGCGTTTTGCACCGCGTTGAGCGCGGCGCCCTTCCACAGGTTGTCGCCGCTTACCCAGAAGGAGAGCCCGTTGTCGAAGGCGGTATCCACCCGCAAGCGGCCGACCCCGCACTTCACCCGCTCGGCAAACGCCAGCGGCGTAGGATATTTGCGGGTGGCCGGCTCATCCAACAGCTCGGCGCCAGGGAAGGCGGCGATGGCCGCCCGAGCCTGCTCGACGTTGACCGGTCGCTCAAACTCCGCCGCCACTGAGACCGAGTGGGCGCGGACTACCGGCACGCGCACGCAGGTGGCAGAGACGCGGAGCGCGGGCAGATCCATGATCTTGCGGCTCTCGAGGCGCATTTTCTCCTCCTCGCCCGTGTAACCATCCGCCCCGAAAGAATCGATCTGCGGGATACAGTTAAACGCGATCTGGTAGGGATAGACCTTGGCCACGAGCGGCTGCCCGGCAGCGTGCGCCGCAATCTGGTCGGCGAGCTCCTTCACCGCCTCCGCACCGGTGCCGGACACCGATTGGTAAGTAGAAACGAAGATGCGCTTGAGCCCGAACAAGCGGTGCAACGGGTAAAGGCCCATGAGCATCACCGCCGTTGAGCAATTCGGGTTGGCCACCAAGCCGCGGTGTCCGCGCAGGGCCTCCGGGTTGATCTCGGGCACAACGAGCGGCACGTCGGCCTGCTGGCGGTAGGCGGAGCTCTTGTCGATTACGGTGCAGCCGCCGGCGATGGCGTCAGCCGCCAGCGCACGCGTCACCGGCCCGCCGGCCGCGAAGAAGGCGAGATCCACGCCAGCAAATGCGCCTGCCATGGCCTCCTCTATCACTAGGGTCTGGCCGCCGGCTGTTACGGTTTTGCCAGCCGAACGCGCCGAGGCGAAAAGCCGAAGCCGGGACAACGGGAATTGGCGTTCCTGCAACAGACGGACCAGTTCTTGACCGACTGCGCCAGTGGCGCCGACGATACCGACAACATATTTACGCGTGCTCACGATGGATAAAAATAAAGAATTGTTAAACAAAACCCGCGTGCGCCTCGGCATCAAGCCCGCAGACCGCCTCCTGTTTGTGTGCATCGCCATGCAGACGCTGCAGTTTTTTCGCGGCGAAACCCTCGTCCGTGCCTACACCGTGTCCACCTCCCTGCGTCCGCCCAGCAACGTGAAGGACTCCCTCGGCACCCCGCGCGGCCTGCACGAGATCGCCGAGCGCATCGGCGGCGAACAACCCGCCGGCATGGTCTTTAAGGGCCGCCGCCCCACCGGTCGGCACTACTCCGAACACCCTGATGACGGTAACCTCATCACCAGCCGCATCCTTTGGCTGCGCGGCCTCGAGCCCGGTTTCAACGCCGGCTCCGCACCCACCGGGGAAGAAGTCGATACCTACGCCCGTTACGTCTATATCCACGGCACCAACCGCGAAGACCTCATCGGCCAACCCGCCAGCGCCGGCTGCGTGCTCCTTCGCAACCTCGATATGATCGCCCTTTACGAAGAAGCCCGCGCCGGCGACCACGTGTTTATCGCGGACTGACCCTAAATGGGGTCGGGCCGAGAAATGCTAAATTTTAGACCGGGCTCTCTGTCTGCTCAGCAGGCTACGTGTCGCGTCCGCCGAGCCTAGATTCATATTGGCGCCCAACCAGGCCAAAGACGCCCCGCATGTTTCCCGGACCTTAAGCGCCAATTCCAGTTTCCACGGCGCGGACCGGTTTGATACGCGCAAGTCCTCCAATGTGAGCATAGCCTCGGAAAGAGCATCCGCCAAGGTAGTTTGCCAACGCGCCTCACGCAGGGCGCGCGCCTCGTTCGCCGCCAACCCCGGAGTAAAGGCTAGGGCGGCGTGATCCTTGGCCACCGCCCGACGCCAACCCTCCGTGCCGATCGCCCAACCGCGCGACATGGCGCCAAAACCCAGCCGCTCCTGTTCCTCCGGACTCGAGGCCAGTTCGCGCAATCGCTGCACATAGGCGGCCCAGCCCTCGGCGTCATCCGCCAGTCCCGCCGCCCGCAGCCAATCGACCGCCTCCAGCCCCGCAAAACGTTCGCCCCCCACAAACGCACGCAGGCTGCTCCAACGAAAGCTCGCCACCTGCTCGGGCGGAACGATGCCCGCGCGCACCGGATTGAGATGAATATAGTTCACCAAGCGCCCCAGCGACACGTCATTTTCCACCAACAAGGCCTGATAACGTCCCTGAAACAAGTGCCCGCGTTCGCCGCGCAAACGATTAAACCGGGTCGCGAAAGTGCTTTGTAGCCAATGCATACCGTCCTTGAGGTTCGGCTGCGGAGTCTGCAATGCGAGGTGGTAATGATTCCGCATCACCGCATAGGCATGCAGCCGCCAACCGTGAATCTTGACCGCCTCCTGCAAGGCCCCGACAAACGCCTGCGCCTCCCCAGCACTAGTGAACAAATCCCGCCGGTAATTCCCACGGTTCAGGACGTGATAAATCGCCCCCTCGAACTCGATTCGTAGTTTGCGCGCCATTCTTTAATATATTCTTCAGGCACACTCTAATCCCGCAAGCCTAGATTTTGCATTTCTCGGCTTGACCCCTTTAAAGTAATGCCGGAATATCTGTCACCTAGGCCTACGGTTCATACCGTCTCCGGATCATACCTTTTATGGCGCAGACTGCACCAAAACCCAACTGCAAGAATCCGACAGCACTTTACCTTTGGCGAGCGTGGTGGCCTCGATCGTGTTCATACCCGTTTGCAACTTCACATCAGGCCAGCGCGCGATTTTGAAATCATTGGGCTTTGTGACGCCTTGCGATTTGCCGTTCACCTTGAGCTCCACTTCCGGGCAGTTGGAATACACTTTAACTTCGGTGGTGGGCTGTAAGCGTAAAACCATGCGGCGGGAAGTAATATGAACCATGGGCTCGGGATTCCAGTTCGCTTTGTAGAAAAAGAAGGCGTCTTTTTTGATACGACGATCATGGGTAACTAGGCCTTTATCATTGAGCGCTAAAATATTGCCTTCTTTCCGGCCCTGGCAGGCAAAGTCGAACATGTTCCAGATGAAGGTGCCCCACAGTTGAGGATTGTCGCGCATTGTGGCCCATTCCTCTTCGTGAATATAGGCTTGATATTCCTCTGGATGGAAGGGCCCTCTGGGCTCTGGTTGCACAAGCGCACCCTCGGTGTGATGCGCGATATTAGCCCCTGCTCCGTATTCGCTGATGGCGATGCGTTTTCCTACTTCAGCCGATCCTTTCTCGATGTTCACCTTCATCTCGGACGGCGGGGTTGAGTGATACCAGCCCGGGTAGGTATTGAAGCCTATCTGTTCGGTGACCAAATTGAAAGATTCCTGCATGCGACAAGAGGCCGAGACGACCAACCGGTTAGGATCGATTTCTTTTACGACCGCTTGCAGGTGGGCGAGTTTTTCATCGCTGGGAGGCATGGGTCTGGTGCCGAGTTCATTAAAAAGGCCCCACCAGGCGACGCTTGGATGGTTATAGAGTTGGCAAACCATCTCACGGAGAAACTCTTCGCTGTTCAGCCAGAAAGCACGGGTATCGCGGGTGACATTAACCAAGGACAATTCATTCCAAAGCAACACACCCTCGCGGTCGTTGATGGCGTGCCAGTTTTCGCTCTGCGGATAGTGGGCATTCCTCACGGCGTTTGCCCCCATCTCTTTTATAAACCGGGCATCACTTTCCTCATCCTCGGGCGTAATCGCCCAACCCTTGTTGCGTATATCTTGGTGACGGTTAACCCCATGCACGGCATAGGGTTTTCCATTGAGCAAGAAGCCCTGCTCTTGGGTGATGGCCACCGTGCGCAGGCCAAGCGACTGGGTGACCTGATCCACGGTCCTGTCCGAACGCTGAATACGAACTGTGGCGGTGTAGAGGTAGGGGTCTTGGCGGCCGCGCCAGCGGTGCGGAAAGGGAATGGTCAGCAAATGACGGAGTGTTACGGAGACTTCGGATGGGATATCCTGCTCGCTGAAAGTCTTCGCGACGATCTGGCCGGTGGCATCTTTTATCTCGGTAAAGATTAGGGCGTGAATAGGATCTGGTCTCGAAACCCTTTTTTTCGGTTTGAGGCCAGTCTCTTGACCGGGCGTCGTATCCTTGCTTTTGGAGACCGGTTCTATCTTTTCACCATTGGAGATAATAGAACGAATTTCTACGACGGCTTGCGCGTCCTCCAAGGTCTTCGTCGTCAAATAGATTCCTGAAGAGGCGTAATCCAAAGGGGAGACGCAGAGATTATCTGTCACGATCAGTTGGGCGGGACGATAAATACCTCCGTCGAGATTAAAGTCACCGAACTGCGGAGGCACATCCTCACGGCGGGTGTTATCGACCTGAAGGCGGAGTTCATTCTTGCTACCATATTTGAGGTAATCGGTGAGCTCGTAGCAAAAAGCCGTAAAACCCCCGCGGTGCTCACCTAGCAGATTCTTATTAATATAGGTTTTGGCAACAGAACTGGCTGCTTCGAAGCGAACGAAGACACGCTTACGGCCCTCCCAGTCGGCAGGAATATCAATCGTGCGCTCATACCAGCAGGCGCCTTCATACAAGCCCCGACTAGTATGCGGATCCTGATTCCTCGCATTTTTCCTAGCCGCTAACTTAATGGCGGTGGCCTCGGCGGCCTGAGCGGCGCTCTCTTGTTTGTCGCTGATCTCAGCGGGGCCGTCTTGGGCGTCGATGGCATTCCAAGTATGTGGCACGCTGATCTGCTCCCAAGAATCACTGTCGGCATAAATACCGGCATCATCTTTAATGAACCGCCAATCCGAACGAAGCGGAATCGTCTCACGATCGGCATATGCTTTAGCCAACATCGTAAGGGCTATAGCAAGGAGCATTATCTTATTCGGAATGAAGAGCTTCATGAGACTTTCTTGGTTCGTCAGGGGAAACGGGTTTGGGGTAGGTAGTATTCGGACACCTGAGCATCACTTTCGTGTCTATGCCTTAGGAAACAAGCGCGCAATCATAGAAACAATCGCTTGGGACCAAGTCAAAGGAGTGGACTGTAAAATACTCAAAACTACATGAGAATCAAACTTATTAAATTAATACAACAGATTTAAACCTAGGCAGCAAATAATTTAAGGCACTGATTAAAAGTTTTTATTAATTTAATAAAATCACTCATATCAACTCCCGAGCCCGCTGCGTCAGCCGCCTTTGGCGAAGAGTAGACGGAGCGAGTTCAGGCAGACCAGCACAGTGCTCCCTTCGTGGGCCGTTACGCCGAGGGCTAGCGGCACCCGGCCAAAAATCGTGGCTAACGCCATGCACGCTACCACGCCGAGCGCGATGATCAGGTTCTGCCGGATCACCGCCCGGGCACGACGACTCAGGTCAAACGCAGTAAAAACTCCCTCGATACGGTCGTTCATCAGCACGATCTCCGCCTGTTCGAGCGCGGCGTCGCTGCCCCGCGCGCCCATGGCGATGGCTACGTTCGCCGCGGCCAGGCTGGGGGCGTCGTTCACACCGTCGCCCACCATGGCCACCCGGCGCCGGCCGCCGGCCTTTAGCGCGGTCACGCTCTCGACCTTTTGCGCTGGAGAAAGCCCTGCGCGCACTTCGTCCAGCCCCAGCTCCGCGCCCACCGCCTCGGCCGTCGCGCGGCGGTCGCCGGTCAACATGACGGTGCGCAGTCCGGCGCGGCGTAGTTTCTCCAGGACCGGGGCGGATTCGCGGCGGATGGCGTCCTTAAGCAGCACCCGCCCGAGGTAACCTGGCCCCACCACCCAGACCTCGGAAAACTCCGCCGCCGCGTTGGGGAGACCCTCCGCCCAGCCCTTGAGCGGCCCCTTTTGCAGTAATTCCCGCCGCCCAAGCATCACCGGCGCGTCCCCGAGCCGGCCGCGCACGCCCTGCCCAGTGAGTGACTCGAAGCCCTCGATCACTCGCTCCGCCACGCCCCGCGCCCGCGCGTCACGCACGATGGCCCGCGCCAGCGGGTGCTCGGATCGCGCCTCGAGGGCCAAGGCCAGCTCCATGACCTCGTTCTCCCGGCCCGGCGGGAAACTCTCGTAGGCCTCGACCACCATCTCTCCGGTCGTGAGCGTGCCGGTCTTGTCGAGGGCGATCACGTTGACCCCAGCCAGCTTCTCAAGGGCCGCGCCGCCGCGAAAAAGCACCCCGCGCCGGGCGCCCCACGCGATCGCCGCAAGGATGGCGGATGGTATGGACAACACCAGCGCGCACGGGCTCATCACCACCAGCAGGGTCATCGCCCGATAGAAAGCCGATGGTGCCTCCGGCGTGCCATGCCAAGGCTCGATGCCGAGTCCGCGCCACCAGACAAGGAACATCGCCGCACTGACGCCCAACACCACGTAGGTGTAGAAGGTGCCGAATTTATCGGTAAAACGCTGGCTGGGGGCCCGCATTTTCTGCGCGCCGTGGATCAGACGGATGATTTTCTGCAAGGTGCTTTCGGAGGGTAAGCGGGCGACCCGCCAGTCGAGGGTGCCGCCGAGGTTGATGGTGCCGCTATACACGGGGTCGCCCTTGGCCTTGTCCACTGGGGCCGCCTCGCCGGAAAGAGCCGACTCATCCGCGCCGCTCTCGCCTGCCTCGACCACGCCATCCGCGCAAAACGCCTCGCCGGGTCGCACCCGCACCAAGTCCCCCACCCCGACCTCCTCAACTGCCACCACCCGCTCTTGGCCGTCGCCGCCGACCAGCGTCGCCTGTTTCGGCGCGGTTTTGAGCAACGCATCCACCTCACGGTGCGTGCGCTCGTTGGCAAAAGCCTCCATCGCGCCCGAGGCCGAGAAGAGAAACAACAACAACACCGCCTCGCTCCAGGCCCCGATGGCCGCCGCACCCACCGCGACCGCGAGCATGAGAAAGTGAATATCCAGCCGCCCGCGGCGCAGGTTGGCCCAGGAGTCGATGGCCGCATCCCAGCCGCCCGCCACTAAAGCCGCAGCAAACAACGCCGTCGCCAGCCACGCCGGCCCCAGCCCAAAGGCCGTGCAAGCCCAACCGGCTAGGCCCAACCCGCCGCAGGTCGACGCGAAGGTCGCCAGCTCGCGCCAATCATCCTCTTTGTGCGCGTCCTCCAACTCGTCCCGCTCCGAAGCGGGCCACGCATACTCCTTCCACCGCCACAGCTTCGGCGCGGTCTCGCAACCCGGCCCGCTCAGCTGCACCACCCCTCCCTCGCGGGTGAGGGTAAACCCGGTCGGCGCCGCCGCGTCTGACTCCAGCTCGGCCGCGATCGTCGCTAAGGTAGCATCGAGCCGGACACGCAGACGCTCCACATCGACCTGACCGAGGGTGGCGAGCTGCACGCGCCGCGCGCCAGCATCGAGCCGCACCGCACCGACCCCGGGCTCATTGCGCAAAAACTCCGCGAGCGTCTCTGTCCAGTTGGCATTCATGTCCGCATGGTTGGCGGCCCAGGCCCGAGCGTCCAGCCCGTGCGCGGGCATTCTCCGCGCACCGGGCTTGCGCCTCCGTATAGGGGGCGCACGCTACCCAACCCGCTATGATCGGCCTGCGCGACGAAAACGATGCCCTCCCGCCCGACTCCGACGACGCCCCGCCCGCGTCGCTACCGGTCCGCGCGCCCGAGCTCGCCGCGAAACTCTTCGGCGAGGGCGGCATCCTCCACGTCGCTCTCGCGCTCGAACACCGCCCGCAACAGGCCCGCATGGCCGCCGCGGTGGCCGATGCGGTCACCAGCGATACACCTCTGGTCTTCGAGGCCGGCACCGGCGTGGGCAAGTCCCTCGCCTACCTGCTGCCCGGAATCATCCACGCCTTTGACCAAAAGCGGCAGCTGATCGTCTCCACCCATACCATAGCGCTGCAAGAGCAGCTCGACCAGAAGGACCTGCCGCTCTGTCGCCGCGTTTTTCGCGCCGACCCCGCCACCGCCGTTTACGCCGACTTCAAATCCGCAGTGCTTGTCGGCAAGGGCAACTACCTCTGCACCACGCGCCTTGCCACCGCCCTGCGCGATAAGCACGAGTTGTTCGCTACCCCCGAGCACGCCGAGCTCCAGCGCGTTGCGGCCTGGGCCGAAACCACTCCGACCGGCCTGCGGCATGAGCTGGTGCCCGCCCCTTCGCCCGAAGTGTGGGAGCTGGTCAACGCCGAGTCCTCCGCCTGTGCCCGCAAATACTGCGACCCCGAACGCTGCCCCTATCAACGAGCCCGCGCTAGGCTACGCTCCGCCCACGTCATCATCGTCAACCACTCGCTGCTCTTTGCCCTGATCGCAGCCGGAGGCGCCACCGCCAACGGCTCGGCCGATAAGGGCGTGCTGTTCCCCGACGACCTCGTGGTGCTCGACGAGGCCCATACCGTGCCCGAGGTTGCGACCGACTACTTCGGCCTGCGCCTATCCAGCTACGGCGTCGAGCGCATGCTCCGCCACCTTTACAACCCAAAAACGAAACGGGGCCTGTTGCAAAAAATGGGGACGCCCGAGGAACGCCAGTTGGTGGGCGATGCGCTCGAGGCTTCCCATCAATTTTTTTCGGCCCTGCAAGAAACGCATCTCGCCCAGCGCCCCATCGTCCGCATCCGCACCGAGAACTGCGCCGAGTCGTGGCTTGATGGCCCGCTGCTCGCCTTGCAGAAGGCCGTCCGCACCCGCGCCGACAAGTTTGACGAAGGCCGCGAGCGCGAAGAGCTACTCGAACAGGCTGCCAAACTACGCGGCGCCCAACTCGGCATCCGCCGTTTTCTCGCCCTCGAGGAGCCGGAGAAAAACGTCTACTGGCTGGAACGCACCGGGCGCCGCCAAACCGTGGTCGCGCTGCGCTCCGCGCCGATCGATATCGCCCCGCAGTTGAAGGAGACCCTGCTCGACCGCCAGACCGCGGTAGTCTTCACCAGCGCCACCCTCGCGGTGGCCGGCGACTTGAAGCCTTTTCTCAACCGCATCGGCGGCCCCCGGGTGCGCGCCGAGGTGCAGCATTCGCCTTTCGATTACTTAAACAACATGCGGGTTTTCCTCGCCGCCGATGTGCCGCTACCGACGCGCGACGAGGCTCGGTTGGCGCTGGACGTGCTCGCGGACCATATCGATTTCTGCACCCGCCGCACCGCCGGAGGCTCGCTTGTGCTTTTCACCAGCTACGCCGACATGCAGCGCGTAGCCGAGATCGTGGAGCCGATCTACCACGGCGCCCACCGGCCATTTTTTATGCAGGGACCGAGCTCGAATCGCACCGAACTCGCCCGGCAGTTGCGCGAGGCCGGCAACGGCGTGCTCTTCGGCACCGAGTCCTTCTGGACCGGTATCGACGTGCCCGGTGACGCCCTCTCCCAAGTCATCCTCACCCGCCTGCCCTTTCAGGTTCCCACCCACCCGGTGCTGGAGGCCCGCACCGAGCACATCGAGGCGCGCGGCGGCAACCCCTTTGCCGAGCTAACCCTGCCCGATGCCCTTATGACCTTTCGCCAGGGTGTCGGCCGGTTGATCCGCAGCCAGCGCGACCGCGGCGTGATCACCATTCTAGACTCCCGCATCGTGCAAAAAACCTACGGCCGTCAGTTCCTCGCCTGCCTGCCCCAGCCCAGACACGTCCGCTTTAATCGCGGCAACCGCGCCGAAGTCTTCCAACCTTTTATTTGAAGCGGACCGAGTTCTGCACAACTTGACGGACCTCCATGCAGCTTTCCTCCGCCGCCCAGACTGATATTGGCCTAATTCGTTCGGAAAACGAGGATAGGCTGCTCTGCGACGACGAACTGCGCATCTATGCCGTGGCAGACGGCATCGGGGGACTCCCGGGCGGGGCCGAGGCCGCCGCTACCGCCATTACCCGCCTCCTTCAGGAAGCCCAGGCCGCCGGTAAAGCGCTCAACCTCGCCCACGCGTTCGACTCGGTGAACGAAGAAGTTCTCCGGCTTTCCGCCAAGCTAGCGCCCGACACCGGTCTGGGCACCACCCTCTGCGCCCTTACCATCACGCAGAACGACAAACAGCTCCACCTCGCCAACGTCGGCGACTCGCGTTGTTACCTGTTCCGCGAAGGCCGACTACAGCAACTAACCGAGGACGACACGATGGAAAACGAGGTCCTCCGCCGCCGCGCCAACGGCGAAGATGTCGTGCTTGAGGCCCGCTACCGCAACGCTCTCACCCGGTGCATTGGCCAGCCGATGCCTCTCCATGTCCAAGTGAGTCGCCACGCCTTGCAGTCAGGCGACCAGCTTTTGATCTGTTCAGACGGCATTTCTCGTCAGATAGACGATACCGGCATCGTCCGCCGCCTCAGTGCTGACCTCGCGCCCGCCGCCGTGCTCGCCGCCCTCATCGCCGACTCGCTCATAGCAGGCGGCCTAGACAACGCCACCGGCGTGCTGGTGCGCATCGACGGGATTTAATCCACCCACCCCGACCTCGATGAACGACCGCGTCGCCCGCTTCACCGCCCTAGTCACGAGCCAGCCGGAGAATCCCCTTTTTCGCTTCAGCCTAGCCCAAGCCCTCGACGACGCCGGGCAACCCGCCGCCGCCGCCCAGCACTACCAGATCTGCGCCGATGCCCGCGCCGACTGGATGATGCCCCGAGTCCTGCTCGGCAAAGCCCTGCTCCGGACGGGAAAGCCCAGCGACCGCGCAGCCGCTCGGCCGGTCCTTGAGGAGGCGCTGGCGCTAGCTATCGCCCAAGATCATCAAGATCCGGCCATCGAGCTAAGCGGACTGCTCGCCTCTTTAGCCTAAACCGGGCGGCGCCCGGCTGGGAGCGCCGCCACGGACCGCCCAGTTAATCCTCGGCCTGAAGGGCCGCGATGACTGAAAAATCCTCCAAGGTGCTGGTGTCGCCCTTCACCTCACCACCGACCGCAATTTGCTTGAGGATGCGACGCATGATTTTCCCGGAACGAGTCTTCGGCAGGGCCGCTGCGATGCGGATCTGGTCGGGCTTGGCGAAGGAGCCGATCTCCTTGCCCACATAGGCGCGAAGCTGCTCTTTAAGTTCCTCGGATGCGACCACGCCGTTTTTTAACGACACGAACACCACCAGAGCCTGGCCCTTGAGCTCGTCAGGCTTGCCCACCGCCGCGGCCTCGGCGACCGCCGGATGCGAACCCAGCGCGCTCTCCACCTCGGCCGTGCCAATGCGGTGACCGGAGATATTGAGCACGTCGTCGATGCGGCCGACGATCCAGAAGTAGCCATCCTTGTCCTGCTGCGCGCCGTCACCGGTGAAATACCAGTCCGGGTGCTTGGGGAACTCGGAGAAATAGGCCTGCTTAAACCGCGCGTCGTCACCCCAAAGGGTGCGTAACATCGAGGGCCAAGGCTTAGTGATGACGAGTTTGCCACCCGTGCCGCGGGGCACCTCCTTGCCGGTCTCGTCCACCACCTTGGCGTTGATCCCGAAAAATGGCAGCGTAGCTGAGCCGGGCTTGAGCGGGGTGGCGCCGGGCAGCGGCGTGATCATGATCGAGCCAGTCTCAGTCTGCCACCAAGTGTCCACGATCGGGCAGCGGCCCTTGCCGATCAGTTTGTGATACCAACGCCAAGCCTCGGCGCTGATCGGCTCACCCACGCTGCCGAGCAGACGCAGCGAATCGAGGCGATGCTTCAGGACATAATTGTCGCCCCAGCGCATGAAAGCGCGGATAGCGGTCGGCGCGGTGTAGAGGATGGTCAGGCTGTGCCGGTCGATCATCTCCCAGAACCGGTCCGGCTCGGGCTGGTTGGGCGCGCCCTCGTAAAGGAAAACGGTGGAGCCATTCGAAAGCAGACCGTAGACCACGTAGCTGTGGCCGGTGATCCAGCCAATGTCGGCCGAGCAGAAATAGCGGTCGGTCTCCTTGAGGTCGAAAATGTAGTGGGAGGACACCTTCGCACCCAGCAGGTAGCCGGCCGAGGTGTGCAGCACGCCCTTGGGTTTGCCAGTGGAGCCCGAGGTGTAGAGGATGAAGAGGGGATGCTCGGCGTCGAAAGCTTTGGCCTTATGCTGGTTGGGGCCACCCTTCCAGGCGTCGTGCCACCAGATGTCGCGGCCCTCAGTCATCTTGATGTCGTGACCGGTGCGCTTGACCACGAGGCAAGCCTGGATGGAGGGGCAACCGGGCAGGGCCTTGTCCACCGCCGACTTCAGCTCGATGATCTTGCCGCGCCGCCAACCGCCGTCGGCGGTGATGACTAGCTTAGCCTGACAGTCGTTGATACGGTCCTTGACCGCCTCGGGTGAGAAACCACCGAAAATCACGGTGTGGATGGCCCCCACCCGCGCGCAGGCTAGCATCGCAATCATGGCCTCAGGGATCATCGGCAGGTAGATCGCCACGCGGTCTCCCTTGCCTACGCCGAGGTTCTCGAAAACGTGAGCCAGTCGGCAAACGTGGAGATGCAACTGCTTGTAGGTGATGGTCCGGACGTCACCAGGCTCGCCCTCGAAGATAATGGCGGCTTTATTCTCGCGCACCGTGCCGAGGTGCCGGTCGAGGCAGTTCTCGCAGACGTTCAAAGCCCCGCCGACAAACCACTTCGCGTGGGGCGGTTTCCAGTCGAGGACCTTGCGGAAGGGCTTGCGCCACACCAAGTGCTCCGTCGCCATTCGCTTCCAGAATAATTCTGGAGCATTGACAGACTCGGTGTGGAGCTTCTTGTAAGAGGCCATATTGCCAAGGTTGGCTTGGCGCTGAAACTCAGCAGTTGGTTTGAACACCCGTTTTTCACGGGACACGGAAGTGATGTTTTTATCCGACACGTTGAGGTGCTGGTTGAGGTTAGGGTATTCGTAAGTGCGCCGTCCAACGGCATGTCCACAAACGCGTTGCCCTTATTCAGACCGCTTTAGGCAGCGTCAAGCCCCCGCGGAAAACATTCTCCGCGAACGCCACCGGCTCCACCCTACGAATCTCCGAAATGCCCGCTAAGAAACCCGCCACCCGCCGCGCCCCCGCAAAAAAGAAAGCGTCCGCCAAGGACGCCGCCTCGACCGCGCCTGAACTCGCCCTTAGCCCGGAGCCCACGCCCGCCCCGGCGGCCCCGGCCGAGCCGACTCCCGTCGCCTTAGCCCCAGTCTCCACCCCGGCTCCCGCCCGCCGCGCGGTAATTGCCGCCCCGGCCGAGCATCGCCCTGCTCCCACCCCGGTTTTCACGCCCACCCCAGCTCCAGTTGCCCCCGCGCCCAGCCCGGAACCCGCCCCGGTCGCCGTCGTTGTCGCCCCGCCGCCCGCGCCCATTCCGCCCCCTATACCGGTAGCGGCCCCCGCTCCCCTAGTCGCGCCACCCGCACCCTACCAAGAAAACCTGGTGAAAGTAGAAGGCATCCTCGACATCGACCTCCAACGTGGCGGCGGCAACGGCGCTCTGCTCGACCCGACGAAAAACGGCCGCCGCCGCCCGTCCGACACCTTCGTGCCCAAGGAAATGATCCGCCGCTTCCGCCTGAAGCAGGGCAGCATCCTCAAGGGGATCGCTTGGCCCGCCGAAGGCCGCTTCCCCAACCCAAAGATGAAATTCATCGAGTCGGTGGACGGCATCGATCTGGAGGAGCGCATCCGTAAACTGGATTTTACCCAGCTCACCACTATCTCGCCCGAGCAGCAGTTAAAGCTCGAGACGAAGGATGCCCGCATGACCACCCGCGCGATCGACCTTTTCTGCCCCGTCGGCAAGGGCACTCGCGGCCTCATCGTCGCCCCTCCGCGCACCGGCAAAACCACCATCCTGCGCGATATGGCCCTGGGCGTGATCGAGAATCACCCCGAGTGCCACGTCATGATCCTGCTGGTCGACGAACGCCCCGAGGAGGTCACCGACTTTCGCCGCAGCGTGGGAGCCGAAGTCTGGGCCTCGTCCAACGACGACCCAGTGGAAAACCACATCCGCGTCGCCGACCTCGCCATCGAGCGCGCCCGCCGCCTCGTCGAGGTAGGTCGCGACGTCGTGCTGTTCATCGACTCGCTCACCCGCCTGTCCCGCGCCCACAACACCGCCAAGAACTCCGGCCGCACCGGTTCAGGAGGTCTAGACGTGCGTGCCCTGGAGAAACCCCGCCAGCTCTTCGCCTCGGCTCGCCGCACCGAGGAAGCCGGCTCGCTTACCATCATCGCCTCCATTCTGGTCGAGACCGGCTCGCGCATGGACGACGTCATTTTCCAAGAGTTTAAAGGCACCGGCAACAGCGACCTGATTCTCGACCGCAAATGCGCCGAACTGCGCCTCTGGCCGGCGATCAACATCCAGGCTTCCGGCACGCGCAAGGAAGAGTTGCTGATCGAGCCAAAGCGCCTTGAGACCATTCACTTTTTCCGGCGCGCCCTCGTTCAAGCCAAGATCGAGGAGGCGTGCGAAACCATGATCGCGAGGGTCGCCAAGACGCGCAACAACGACGAGTTTATCAAACTCATTGCCCGCTAAAAACCGGCCGAAGCCGGCTTCAGGCCACGGCCATGTAGGGGAGTCGGGCGGCGGTGGTCTGGACGGCGGGAAGGCCGTCGATCAGATCGCCGATCGCATCCCACCGACCGTTTACAAGGGCATCGCGGGCGGATTCACGCTGGGTGATGACGATTTTCTCGCCGCCGAAACGGACTTCGCGAGCGGCGACGTCCACCGTAATTTCGAGGGCGGGATTACGCTCAATGGCGGCGGCGATCTTCGCGATATCCTCGCGGGCGGCTTGCACGCACGGGATGCCCAGCGTGGTGCTGTTGCCAAAGAAGATCTCGGCGAAGTTCTCGGCGATAACGGCGCGGAAGCCGGCCTTGTGGATGGCTTGCGGCGCGTGCTCGCGGGAGGAACCGCAGCCAAAGTTGGCGCCAGAGAGAAGGATGGTAGCACCCTTGTGCTCGGGTTTATCGATGGGGTGGCCAGTGGGCACGCCCTCGGGAGTGTGGCGCACGTCGTAGAAGAGGAATTCGCCGAGACCGTCGAATACCACGCACTTCATGAAACGCGCGGGGATGATGCGGTCGGTATCGATGTCGTTGCCGGGGACATAAACGCCGCGACCGGAGACAGAGGTGATTTTTGCGAGAGCCATAAAATTTAAGAGTCGGAGATTTTAACCACGGAGATCACGGAGGACACAGAGCAGATAGGATCGGCCTCTCTGTGCTCTCCGTGTCCTCCGTGGTTAATCAGGTTTGGTGGTTTTAGTTGTTGGAGACCGCGAAAATCTCGCGGGCGTCGGAGACGACGCCGGTGACGGCGGCGGCGGCGACCATGACAGGGCTCATCAAGACGGTGCGCCCCGTGATGGAACCTTGGCGGCCCTTGAAATTCCGGTTGGAAGAGGAGGCGCAGAGTTCGTCGCCAATAAGTTTGTCGGGGTTCATGGCGAGGCACATCGAGCAACCGGCGGCGCGCCACTCGAAGCCCGCCTCGGCGAGGATCTTGTCTAGGCCGAGCTTCTCGCACTGCAGGGCGACAATCTGGGAGCCGGGGACGGCGATGGCGCGGACTCCGGGGGCGACCTTACGTCCTTGGATGTATTTAGCGACCTCCTGGAAATCGGAGAGACGGCCATTGGTGCAGGAGCCGAGGAAGGCGACGTTGATCTTGACGCCTTTGATGGGCTTGCCGGCGGGCAGCTTCATATATTCGAGGGCCTCGATGATACCGGCGCGGTCGTCCTCCGAGGTCGCAGTCTCGGGGCTGGGGATATTCTCGTTAATGGAGATGCCTTGGCCGGGATTGATACCCCAGGTGACGGAAGGAGCGATGTCGGCGGCATCGATAACCATGACGTCATCGTAACGGCAACCGGCGTCGGAAGCAAAGGAGCGCCAGCGGGCGACGGCGTCATCCCAGGCGGCGCCGGTCGGTGAGTAGGGGCGGCCCTTGAGGTAGGCAAAGGTGGTCTCGTCAGGATTAACGTAGCCGACGCGTGCACCGCCCTCGATCGACATGTTACACACCGTCATGCGCTCCTCCATGGTGAAGGCGTCGAAAGTGGAACCAGCATACTCGTAGGCGAAGCCGGTGCCGCCGTTCACGCCGGTCAGGCGGATGATGTGGAGAATAACGTCCTTAGCGTAAACGCCGGGGCGGAGCTTGCCGTTCACCTCGATGCGGCGGACTTTTAAGGCGCCGAGGGCCATGGTCTGGGTGGCGAGCACGTCGCGCACCTGACTGGTGCCGATGCCGAAGGCGATGGCACCGAAGGCACCGTGGGTGGAGGTGTGGGAGTCGCCGCACGCGATAGTGGTGCCGGGCTGGGTGATGCCCTGCTCAGGGCCGACGATGTGAACGATGCCCTGCTTACCAGATGCGCGGTCGAAGAAGGTGACGCCAAACTGAGCGCAGTTTTTGCGCAGCTCGTCCATCATGGCTTGGGCAAGATTATCCTTGTAGGGCTCGACGAGTTCGTTGGTGGGCACGATATGGTCCACGGTCGCAAAGGTGCGGTGAGGGAAGGCGACCTTTAGACCGAGGTCGCGCAACATACCGAAGGCCTGAGGCGAGGTGACCTCATGGATGAGGTGAGTGCCGATCAGCAGCTGGGTCTGGCCGTTGGCTAGGGTGCGGACCGCGTGGGCGTCCCAGACTTTTTCAAAGAGTGATTTGGGTTGAGCGAACATGGCGGGCAAAGGTTTGGTTAAAGACAGGAAGGACGACGGGAGGTTTTAAAAAATAGCCGGAATAAACGCAATCTTAGCAGAAGATTGCATTGCGAGGAAATACTTGTTTCCCCTTCGGTGATGCCTCGTGAGTATCAATTTTCCTACGAACTGCGCCATCTGGTCTATTTCCGCGAGGTCGCGCGGACGCTGCATTTCCGCAAGGCGGCGGAGGCGTTGGCGGTGGCGCAACCGGCTTTGAGCAGGCAGATTGCACAGCTGGAGTTGGCACTGGGCGCGGCGCTTTTTACGCGTTCGCGGCGCAAGGTGGAACTCACGGCGGCGGGGCGAGCGCTGGCCGAGCGGGTCGAACCTATCCTGCGTGGACTGGCGGCGGTGCCGGGCGAGTTGCGAGCGCTGGCGGAGGGCGAGACTGGGCGGGTGCAGGTGAGTTTTACCGGTCTAGCGATGGCGACGGTGTTACCCGGCATCCTGCGGGAGTTTCACCGGGCCTATCCGCGGATAAGGCTGGAGCTGAACGAGTCACCCACCTCAACCCAGCTCGCGGCGCTGGCGGCAGGGGAAATCGCGTGCGGTTTTTTTCATCCCGACACCACCACCCCAGGCTTAAAAACCCGTGAGCTACTGCGGGAAAAAAACGGTGTGCTGCTGCCGGCCGACCACGCCTTAGCGGCGAGCCCTTCGCTACGCTTGCGGGATCTGGCGGCGGTGCCCTGGGTGCTTTTCCCCCGCACCCACAACCCCGGCTTCTACGACCGGGTATTGGCGGCCTTTTCCCGCGCCGGCGTGACGCCCCGCATCGCCGAAGAGGTCTGGCCCCGGGCCAACGCAGTCGGACTGGTGCGTGCCGGACTTGGGGCGACTTTCATGTGCCCGAGCGAGGCCCGCCCGCTGCCGGAGGGCGTGACCTTCCGTCCGCTGGAAGGACCGGCCCCAGAAAGTCGCTTAGTGATCGGTTGGCGCATGGCAGAGATGAACCCCGAGCCCGCTCTGGCGTCATTTTTAGCGGTGGCGGCCCCGGAGGGTTGACCAACGAAAAAGCAATCTTCCTTAAGCTTGTTTACTCGTTATATATCAATATTTTACAAGCCTTAAAAGTCAACTTAAGTGCGGGGACCTGCTCCCGAGAGTCATGGGTAGATGGGGAGCGGGGCTTAAGGCATGGTCTCTGACCAATCAGGTATGAAAAAGTATAAGCAGCAAAATCGGCAAGAGGACCAGCACGGCAGTTATGATCCACAACACGGTCCGGGCGCGTTCGGCACGCGCGGCCAGAGCGGAGTCTGTTTTATCAGGCGGAGTTGCGTCCACGCCGACGAAAGCATTCATCCAAGGGTAACATGACAACCCGATACTGGCTGGTAAAAACCGAACCTGAAGCCTACGCGTGGGAAACTTTTCTCCGCGAGAAACGCACCGTCTGGGATGGAGTGCGAAACTACCAAGCCCGCAACCACCTCCGCGCGATGAAAAAGGGCGACCAAGTCCTCTTCTACGCCAGTGTCACGACCAAGGCCGTGCAGGGCACTGCCACCGTGGCAAAGGAGCATTTCCCCGATCCCTCCGCGACCGAGGGCGATTGGGCGGCGGTCGAACTCAAGCTCGGCGCCTCGCTCCACCGCCCCGTGGAGCTCGCCACAATCAAAGCCGACCCTCAACTTGCAGAACTACCCCTGCTTCGCCAAAGCCGCCTGTCCGTCATGCCACTTGAAAAAACGGACTACGAACGGATACTCCAGCTCGGCGCAGCGTGACTTACAGTTGGTGCGGGTGGAGGGAGTCGAACCCTCGTCTCATGCTTGGGAAGCACGCATAATAGCCGTTATACTACACCCGCAGACCGACGTAAAATACTAGCTCAACGCGACCGCGCGTGTCGCGCAATCCCCTTTTGACCGCAGACTCACTCCGGCGCACCGGGGACTCCCGCAACCTCGGTTGAACGCAGTGGCACGCCCAATCGGGCCAGCCCCGCGAGCACCTTCCCAGCCAGCGGTTCGGCGGCGATCTCCGACCACTCCCGATTGCTCGAAAGCCGAGCAAACACTTGAGGCGCGTCCCGCCGGACACCGCGCTCGAAAAATAAACGCAGTTGCTGCCGCCACGACTTCGGCTCGAAGGGCCCGATCAGCTCTCCATCGACCAAGTGCCAAAACCAGACATGCTGTGGGTAACCATTGCCAACGAAAGAGCGCTGCTCGGCCTCGCCCACCACCCGTCCATCCGCCAACTCCAGCGAGCGGCGAACTGTGCCTTCAGGCAGGAGCGTCCAACCCGCGCCGGGCCAACAAGCCTCGGGAGTATGCGTGGCAACCTCGCTAACCGAAGACGCCCCCGCCGGCCACCAAGCGGTATAGACGGTCAACTGCACGCGCCGTCCATCCGCTCCGGACTTGGCATAGGAACGCTCCAGCAGATGGTCAGTGCGCAGAGCACCGGCAAAGCGCCCCAAGTCCTTGCGCGTTGTCACAGTCCAACCCTCGGCCGTCGCCGGCACCAACCGCGCGAGCTCCGGCGGCGGCAAATCACCCAACGCACCGAGATGAGTGCGCGCAAGCAGTTGTCCGACCCAAGCAAAGGCCAACGCCAGCGCCGCGAGGGCGAACACGCTCGCGGGTCGCCAAGCATTGCCCGCCGGTTCGCTCGCCCGTGGGGTCGGTCGCGAGGGCCCCTCCTCGAGAAAAAAAGCCAACGCCGCGAGCAGCCCAGCCGTGACCGCCAAGACCGCATATCCAAGTGCGTCGTGCCAGAAACCCGTGATGTCGACGCCGTTTTTCGCCAGCATGGTAAGGGCGAGGGAACGGGCAAAGTTCATAGCCAAGGCGAGCGGGGCAGCGAGGCCGACAAGCAGGGCGCGACGCCAAGGCGAGCGCAGGAGCAAGGCGGATAACACCAGCCCGGACAACACACATGAGATGAGGCTGCGCACTCCGCTGCACGCCTCTTCCACCCCCACCGAGGTCATGCCGAGATTAATCACGTTGCCCGCCCGCAGGGCGGCGACCCCGAAGAGCCGCAGGGTCTCCACCACCCCGACGATTATACCACTTTGCAGCGTCAGGGTGAGACGTGAAGACGTGCCCGGCGGCAGGGGTGCGCTGAGCAAAACCACCGCTGGCAGAACCAAGGCCGGCCAGCTCGGCGCAATCCACCGCACCGCCCGTCCGGCCGCCAGCAGGACGGCCAGAATCAACGCAGCGGCCACCATCGCGCTGGTGAGAAAAAGCGTCGGGGCCGCCGTCCAGCCGAAGGCCATTGAATAAATTGCGGTAAACAGCGCGGCCACGCCAAGCATGAGCGCCGACACCAGCACCAATGCAGTCTGCACTGCCGGGCCTAGCCCGCGTGAAGCCGCCGTATCCTCCCGCGCCCGGAGCCAGAGCAGCACGATCGCTGGGACGGCGAGAAATCCGTGCGACAAATCAGGATTTTGATTCCACTCCGGCCAGAGCCGTGCAGCCCACCCCGATAGGGCCAGCGCCGCCGCCACGCCGGCGACACCCGCCGCCCGCTCTGCCTTCGTCCAAGACCGGAGCCTCGCACACATGGCCCCGATGCCCCCGCCCGCCGCCAGACGCGCCTTGAGCTGGGGCGCCGGGCTCAAGAGTATTCCCGTCGCCCCTCCAAGGCACTGCGCAATGTCACCGCGTCGGCGTAAAGCACCCCGCCACCGCTGGGCAGGCCGAAGCCGATGCGCGAGACTTTCACCGCTCCGCCGAGGGGCAGATGTTGTTGAATAAAATGACAGGTCGCCTCGCCTTCAACGTCGTTGCCCAGTGCGAGGATCAATTCACGAACCTCACCCGTCTCCAGCCTAGTTTTCAGCGACACCCAATTCAACTCCGCCGGACCGACTCCGTTGATGGGCGATAGTCGGCCGTGAAGGACGTGATAACTTCCTCTATAGGCGCCAGAGCGCTCAATCGCTACGAGATCCGGGACGTGCTCGACCACGCAGACCACCGCACCATCACGGCGGGCATCGGCGCAGACCGCGCAAGCCTCGCCCTCGGCCAAGTTACCGCAGCGCGCGCAACGCCGCACCGCTCGGGCCGCAGTCTCCAACGCCCCTACGAGATCGCGAAGACGTTCGGGCTTCTCAACCAGCAGGTGCAGCGCCATGCGCTCCGCCGAGCGATAACCGACGCCGGGCAGACGTTTCAGGGCCTGCTGGAGTTGCTCGAAGGCGGGCGTCACGGAAGGGACAGGGACGGCGCGGTGCGCGCCAGCGCCCTTAGAACATGCCTGGCATCTGGAAAGCGGAGGTAACCTTCTGCATCTCCTCCTCGTTGAACTTCTTCGAGGCAGCGGCGGCCTCTTGGACGAGGGCGAGAATCTCGGACGAAATGGTCGCGGCATCCTCTTTAAGGAACTCGGCGTCGATCTTCAGCGCGACGAACTGGCCAGCGCCGTTGACCTTCACTTGAACCGCACCGCCACCGCGCGAGAAATCGAATTCGCGGGCAGCCAACTGGACTTGGAGCGTCTCGATCGAGCGCTGCATTTTCTGGGCTTGTTTGAGGAGTTTTCCGACGCCGGCCATGGTGGGGATGGGTTAAAGTGTTTTGTTTTCTTAAGTGTGAAGAAGGGGGAGTGCCACGCAAGCCGCGTGCGCTTTCAACCCGAAACCGCACGGGTCGTCTGCGTTTCCGCTCTTGCCGCCGCCCTTCCGGCCCGCCGGCATGACCTCTTTATGTCGACTTCCGCCTCCGTCCCCGAATCCGAAAACTGCCCCTGCGGCTCCGGCCTCGCCCACGCCGCTTGCTGCGGCCCCATTCTAGCCGGTGCCTCCGCGCCCACCGCCGCCGCGCTCATGCGCTCCCGCTACACCGCCTACGCGAAGCGTGACTACCGTCATCTCGAAAACTCTCTCTCCGCCGAACAGCGATCAGACTTTAGCCTGAAGGACGCCCGCGACTGGGCCGAGTCCTCAAAATGGCTCGGTCTAGAAGTCACCGCTACGGAGGCGGGCGGACTCGATGACCAAGAGGGCACGGTGGATTTCGTGGCTCGCTTCAGCGTAAACGGCGAGGAACGCAAACACGTCGAAAAGGCACGCTTCATTCGCGAAGAGGGCCGCTGGGTCTACGGCGGCGTGGTCGTGCCGGTCGCCCAACCCGTCCGGCGTGAAACGCCCAAAGTCGGTCGCAACGACCCCTGCCCTTGCGGTTCGGGCAAAAAATTCAAGAAGTGCCACGGCGCCGGTTAAAGTTCGATTTAACAAAACCCCACCATGTCCACCACCTCTGTCCGCGATGTTTATCTCGGCACCGACTCCGGCGCCACCACCTCCAAGACCGGGGGAGTGTTCGCCAACGGCGAGCCGGTCTCGCGCCAACTCCGCCAGAGCGCAACCAACTCGCAACTCGGCACCGCTGCCGTGGTGGCGGGCTGGATCGAGGGCGCGGAGGGTTTCCTCAAGGACAATGGCCTGACTTGGGATCACGTCGCCGCCGCCGGACTCGCCCTGCCAGGACCCTATCAGCGCTACGGCGTGCTCGCCAAGTCGGCCAACCTGCCAGAGAGCTTCGTCGGCTGGGATTTTCATTCTGACTACGCTGCTGCGCTAGCCCAAGCTGCCGGTCGGCCTATCCCACTCCAATCGGGGAACGACGGCGATTTCGGGGGCGTGGGCGAGGCTTCGCGGGTGCGCGGCGATTCCCAGGCGACCGTGCTCCTGCTTGCCCCTGGCTCCGGCTTGGGCGCGGCCTACATCGACGCGCGCGGCCTGCCCCTAACCGGCGACCAGTTCGCGGGCATGGAGGCCGGCCACATGCCGGTGCCCCTGCACCTGCTCGGCGGAGGCCTGGAGAAAGCCCCCGCCTTCCGCTGCGGCTGCGGGCGCGACTGGGGTTGCATCGAGGCTTACTCAACCATCTCCGGCCTGCCTCAATACCTCGACTTCTTCCTCCCCCGTCACGGCGGCCATGAGCTCGGTGCCTCGGCAGACACGCCCAAGCATAAAGCCCTTTCCCTGCGTAGCCGGGCCCAGAAAGGCGACGCGTTGGCGCTGGAGATTTTTGATACTCAAGCCCGCGCCCTCGGGCTCCATGTGGCCAACCTCGCCATGGCCCTCGACCCCGGCATCGTGGTGATCGGCGGCGGCCTGATCGACCCGGAGAGCACCACCCCGGAGTTCCGCCAACGCTACTTGGACGGCATCCGGCGGGCGGCCGAGCCTTACCTCTTTCCCGCCCAACGCGAGCGGCTGCGCATCGTGCCAGCCACCCTCGGCGAGCTGTCACAGTCCATCGGCGCCGCGCTGGTCGCACTTTACAAGAGTCGAGCCTGAGCTCTGGCGCGGGGGCCACTCACTTCTCGCGCATCACGTAAGCGCCATTCCAGCCCGGTCCGGGCGGGGCGGCGCGAAGCTCGGCAACGATGCGCTGGTAAACCCGCGAGGGGTTGCTTTCTACGCCGGCGGCGGGGTCGGGCTGGCGTAGCTCCAGCGCCGCGCTGGCCTCAAACTTCGCCAGAGCACCGTCCCAATCCTGTTGGTAAAAACGCTCTAAACCGGCCTCGAACGTGGCGATCGCCTCCAAGGTGCGGTCGGTCACGTCCGCCTTGAGACAGACGAGTTCATGAATGGGAACGGCGGTCTTGCGGCCCTTCACCACGATCCGGCCAAGCGAACGGAAAACCACCTCACCGCCGTCCACCGCCTGGCAGGCGACGCGAGTGGGATCGGCGCACATGGTGTAAACACCCCAGCTCTTTGCGCCGGACTCCATACGCGCGGCGAGATTCACGGTGTCTCCCATCATGGTGTAGCTGAAGCGTGAGACGCTACCCATGTTGCCCACTACGGCGCGACCGGAATTTAAACCTACGCGGGTGCGCATGCGGGTGACGAGATCAGGCCAGTTTTTCTGCGGTATCTCGGAACGCCACTTATCCCGCAGCTCGCCACAACGTTTATCCACCCGCAGGGCCGCCACACAGGCGCGGTGAGCATGACCGGTAAGGGGGAGTGGAGCGCCATACATCGCCACTACGGCATCACCGATATATTTATCCAAGGTGCCGCCCTCCGCCTGCACGATATCGGTGCAAGCCGTGAGGTATTCATTCATCAACTCCACCAGTTGCTGCGGCGAAAGCACCTCGGAGAAGGTCGAGAACGACTGGATGTCGCTGAAATAGGCGGTGATCTCCTCCTCCACGCCGCCGAGCTTGGGCTCTTGGCCGGAGTCGACCATCTGACTAACTAGGGAGGGCGCGAGGTAGGCGCCAAAAAGCCCCTTGATTCGGCTCTTCTGCTTCTGCGCGAGCACCAGCTGAGCCGCGCCAACGACAAACACAGTGGATAAAGCCGCACCCAACGGGGCAACCATTGGCAAGACCCAGTCAAACCAAGTGAAGACGGCGAAGGCGCTCGCGATGTAACCCGCAAACAACCCGCCCGCCAGCAAGCGGAGCAGGGCACCGCGCCGTCCTTCAGCGGATAACGCCAGCCCCACCATCAACCCATTTAACCCCAATGTAAGCAGGGGCAGAACCCACGGCGGAGGGCTCTTAAGAAAACGCCCAGAGACGATGGTCTTCACCAGATTGCCATGCACCCCTACCTTTGGCACAGGTATGCGATCAAAGGGCGTGGGCGCCAGATCTTGCATCAGCGGATCCACCGGGCCGATCATGACGACCGCATCCCGAAAATCCTCCGCGATCTCCGCGAACGCATCCAGCCCCAGCTTTCGCTCCTCGGGATTCTGGGACTTAAGTGCTTGGGCCACGCCGTAGATTCCGACGATAGGAAAGCGGGGATTACCCGAATTTATCCAAGGCGAGAACCAGTTGATGTCGAGCATCTGGCCATCGATCAGCGGAATGATCTGCGCGAGCGTGCCATCCGGTCGCACCAGCTCGATGTTCTCCGGTCCTACATGAATGCCGTCCGGCTTCACTCCGAAGTAGAGTCGAGCTAGCTCCAGCGAGATATGGTAGTAAGCCCGCTCTTCGGCTGGGGCATAAAGGGGGACCCGGCGGGTATCGCCGTCGAGCGTATCAATCAGCCCGACCAGCGGCGGCGTAAACACCATCTGACCAAGGGGCCACTCAGGCACCTCCGGTCGGTTCCGCAGGCTACCGGGATCCTTTACCAGCGGAAGGCTCCGAGACTCAATGCTGCCGTCGGCGGCCACTTGAGATCCGCTAGCATAACTGGCGGCCAGCACGACGGGCGGTTGGTCGAAAAGATACGTGCCAAAAGCAGTCTGCCCCGCCTCGAAACGCGTCAGGTCAGTGAGGTTGGGCACACCTGCAGAGGAAAACACCACATCGATCCCAACCGCCTTCACCTTACCGTGCTCCACAAGCATCTCGCAGACCTCTTTAAAAATCGCCCGGTCCCAAGGAAAGTTTCCAAGATCGTTCAAAGATGCGGTATCAATATCCACGTAAACCAGCTTCAAGGGACTCGGCAACGGGCCGCGGACCTTAAAACGCGCGTTGACCGAAAGGTTCTCCAACGGCCGCAGCACACCGGCTCGGTCGAGCAGTAACCAGACCAAGGAAAATACAATCAGGCTGAGGTAAATCCAGAGGGTGGAGCGGAGGTGCCGACGCGGTTGGGTTTTGCTCATGCAGGACGCTTGCGCGTCCGCCCCGCGCTAAGCAACCACCGAGGAGCCGAGGTTGCCACTTCTCTCCAAACCCGAAAGCTAAGCCTCTCTCCCCATGACCCTCCGCGAACCAGAAAGCATCGATCTCCCCACCCCCTCCGGCCCCATGCGCACCCTAGTGCTGCGGCCCGACGGCGACGGTCGCTACCCCGGCCTGATTTTCCACTCGGAGATCTTTCAGCTCACCGGCCCGATCCGCCGCACCGCAGCCTTCCTCGCCGGCCACGGCTTTATCGTCGCCCTGCCAGAAATTTACCACGAACACCTGCCCGCTGGCACCGTGCTAGGCTACGATGCCGCTGGGTCGGAAATCGGCAATCGGCTAAAAACCGCCAAGTCTCTCCAAGGTTACGACGACGACAACCGCGCCGTGCTCGCTTACCTCCGCGACCACCCCGCCTGCAATGGCCGAGTCGGCGCCTTTGGCCCCTGCATCGGCGGCCACCTTGCCTTCCGCGCCGCGCTGCTGGAAGGCGTCAGCGCCACCGCCTGCTTCTACCCGACCGACCTGCACAAACGCGGGCTCGGCGCCGGCCAGAACGACGATTCCCTCGCCCGCGCCGCCCAGATCCGGGGCGAACTGCTCATGATTCTCGGCCGCCAAGACCCCCACGTGCCCGCTGAGGGGCGCGATCTGATTCGCCAAACCCTTGCCGCCGCAGGGGTGAATTTCACCTGGCACGAGGTCAACGCCGCACATGCCTTCCTTCGTGACGAAGGCCTGCGCTACGACGCGGAGCTGTCGCGGCAATTACTAGGGCAAACGATCGATCTTTTCCGCCGACGCTTAACGTAAGCGCTTAATTCCAAACGTATTATTCCGGCTTTTTTTCCGGCAGCTTCACCGGAAAAAGACAACCGCAGCCCTTACCGCAGCAATTGGGACGGCGTATGGCGATATGCCGCCGACCGAACCAGAAGACGGCGATAATCAAGAGGACCGGGACGAGGATAAACCAGAGCAAGAGCACGCCTCGGACATAGACGCGTCTAGGTGGCTTGGCAAACCCGGCCGCTAAAATTTTTCGCCACATCCGACAACTGACGCGGCTCGCGGCCGGCGAAACCCGCGTCAAGCAACTACTACTGATAGGAAACTGGATTTTGCCGGGGATCTACGGCAACCGGAGATTGCGGATCAGATCGAACCCCACACTCACGGGCGTCCCGGACGACCCATTCTGCAGCTGTGGAGTGTATTTGTAGGTGATGGTTTGATAACCAAGGGAAAGGATCTCTCCCGCCTGATCGCCGACCTCGCTGCTCAACGAATAACTCGTCACGAGCGCGTTGGTCAGCGTGATCTTCAGAAAGTCCACCTCGCCTGCGCCAGCTGGCTTGGTGAAAGTCAGGCTCACCGTGCGCAGATTCGTCCCCAGAAGAGAGCTGATGAAGAGCTGCGGAGAAGACTTGTCGACGAGCTTTTTCAACATGATCGGCGTGGCCGCGGACTTGGAAGCGCCCCCAACCGGCCCCGCCCATGCAGTCACTCCAACCTGATCAACTTTGAACGAGCATCCCGTGGCAAGTATCTCGTTCTCGTGGTTTCGAGCCGTCGACTCGCCCTGAATGCTGTCGATCTTCAGGTAGACATTGATCTGTGCTTGGACCCGGCTGCCTGCCGCAAAGGTAAAGGCAACGATCAGGGCCAGAAGGATGTTCAAATTGGGGATTCCGCGTGTTCTCAGATTCATGGTTGTTTGATGGGTGGCGCGACGGTGGTTTGGAAATCAACCCCCTGCTCCATTGAGCGGAAGTGCTGCGCCCAAAAACCACGGGAAGCAGATGTATATAATAACCAATCTAGCCGGCTCTACAGACACAAGCTTTACTGATAGGAAACTGGATTTTTCCGGGGATCGGGCCGGGAGGGGTTTCCAGAGGGGAACTGACTTCGGTCGCGATTTCCTGCTGGGTGAATTCCTGGAAAAGATACAACTCCAGGCAGCGGCGATCCTCAGCCGGCAGCTCGGCGATCCCTTTGATTATCTGCTAGGAAACTTCGCGGTGGATCACGCCCGAGGAGCCGGCAGCATCAATCTCCCGCCCTGAAATGGACTCGAACGCGAGGCCCGCACCGCGCTTTTGCCGGCCCTTTCGCCGTAGCTTATCCACGCTTGCGCCACGTAAAATCGAGTAGGCCCACACAAAAGGCCGGGCCTGCCCGGGGTCGTAGCTCGGGGCGCGCTGCCAGATCCGCACAAACGTATCATGCACCGCCTACTCCGCCTCGGGGCGGTCGCCGGTAAGACGATACGCGATGCCGAGCAAGGTCGGAGCCCACAGGGTGTAGAGTTCGCGCAAGGCCTTCTCCTCTTTCGCAACGATGCGCGCCATCAAACCTCGCGCCAGAAACTCCTCCCGCGAATGACGGAGCTCATCCGCACGCGGCTCGGCGGCGGAATCGCTGAGGAGATTTGACGCCGCTTGTTCCATTCCCGTGAAACCCTACCAACGTTGACTGACCGAGAAATGCACCACCCCCGGCTCGTCCGCGGCCGACCGGTCGCCGATCGCCCGGGCCGCGTCCACCCTCAGCGTAAAACCCTCGCCCGCGCGCAAGCGAATGCCCACGCCGGCACCCGCGATGTTATCATCCGATGCGCCACCCGGGAATCCAGCGGCATCCACGAAAACCACCGGCTGGAGCGAGCATTTTTTTGGCAGAGAAATTCGCGGACCCTGATGCTCAACCGAGGCGAACCAGGCATCCGCGCCGTGATAACTGTTCTCATCGTAGCCGCGCACGCCCGCCATGCCGCTACCGTAAAAGTGATCAATCGCGGGAATGTCCTGGTTCGCTAACTGCGCCTTGCCTCGCACCGAGAGCTGGCCCCATGAACCCAACTTCGTGATGCGGCTGGCCTCGATTCGGAGCGTCGCGTAGCTGGAATCGCGCGCACCGTAAGCGGTGTAATCCGGGGTCTCGCCCAACCAGGCGGTGTTCAGGTTAAGACCCACGTCCAGTCTCGTGCGTCCCCAGCGGTCAGCCAAAGACGCCGCCCAGCCCGGCTGGATCAAGAGGCCCGGCAGCTCGAAGGTCTGCGAGGTCACTCCGTTCGACACCTCGGCGTGGTCGGCCCTCCATTCCAGCCCCAGCCGGACCTCGTGCCAGGATTGCCGGCCCAGTGCAAAACGCCGGGTGAGCACCGGCTCCACCTTGACCAGCGTTCGCCGAGTCGTGGTCGTCGCGGAGCTGGTCTCGACCTCGCTGGCCGAGGCGCCCACATCCAAGCGCCACTGTTCCGAAAATCTAAAACCGTGGTTCAAACTGCCGCCTCGATAGGTATCCGAATCCGGCGTGCTCATCAGCAGAATCCCCAGCGTCGAGCGCGGGTCGAAAACGTTGCCCACCTGCGCCCCGGCATAGATCCGCTCGTCGCCCAGCGCGCGGCTGAGTTGATTGTCCACCCCAACGAAAAACTTCGTGCCCCGGATCGCCGCACCCGAACGCAAAATCGGCACCACGCCCGAAGGCGCTCCGCTGGCATCGGCCGCGCGTAACAGATCCGTGTTCGCGTCGCGCTGCACCGTCACCGCCAGCGCAATACGCCCCTGGCTGATGGACTGACGCGGATAGCGGGCGACAAACACGCGCCCCGATTCACCGGTCGAGGCCAACTCAATCGCGTCGCGCAAACGGCTCAGCATCTCCTTCGTCACGGGCACCCCGACAAACGGCGCGACGGCCGCCTTCAAACGCTCTGCCGCCGCCATTTCAAAACCCTCCACCCGCACTCCGCCTTTGGCTGAATCCACATTGGTTCCCATGCGCAGGGCCTGCGCCTCATCCGCAGCCAGCGAAATCTCCTTCACCGCCGCCACCAGCACCTGCTCGTCCTTGGAAAGCGCCGCCGGGGCGCCTGCGGCTCCTTCGCCGGAGCCGGAGCCGAAAAGTGTCACGGCGCCGGGACCGACCGACGCCCACAAAAGCGCGGCGCAGGCGGACGCACCGAGGGCGCGAGAGATGGGTTTAACTGGGGGCAAAGACGCGGCGGAGGGTATCATTTCGTTGTTCGAGATTTAGGCAGGCGGACGCCAAAACGACGCCGCCGGACCCGTGATAAACGGATCCGGCGGCGGTAATCTTTTGGCGGAACTGCGACCGGAATGGAATTAGTCGCTGATCACGACGTCGCCAGCGGAGGCGAGCACCTTCACTTCACGCTTCGCAACCACGACGTCGGCGACTTCAACCTTGAGCGCGGCGATGGCCTCAAGACCGGACCCGGCGAGGCCCTGTTCGAGACCGGAAGCACCGGCGCCGACACCACCGAAGTTCAGCACCCCGCCGGTGGCGTAGACCAAAGAGGGACCAAACTCGCCATCAGCCACGGCGTCAACGCCACCGCGCTGCACCATCTCGGGGGTGATTTCCGTCACTTTGACCATTTCTTCGCCAATCGTCTCGTCCACACCCGGGCAAACAACAATCTGAGGGATATCGTCTACACCCGGACAAACAATAATCTCAGGGATAACTTCCTCGCCGGTAACTACGGCACCGGTGCCCACGTCCTCGATAACGCCGGTGAATACAGCGAATTCAGGGGCGACCATGCCGGTGCAGTCGGAGACTTCGGGTTTCACCTCGGGCGCATCGAAGGTGAGCTCAACAACGCTCTCGGGGGGGGCGACTAATGTGGTGACCACGTCTTCTGCGCTGGCGGCGCTGGAGAGGAGGACGAGAGAGACTGCATGAGGGAGGATTCGAGTGTTCATAGGATTTTTAGAGGATGTTTAAAAGATGAGCTGTTATGCGCTCGACCACTATCCGCGATTAGAGCGAGTTTAGATTCACAAATTACTGATAGGAAACTGGATTTTGCCGGGGATCGGGCCTGGAGGGGTTTAAGGGGAGGGCGGACGCTGAAATCGACTTCTGCTGTGTCTGCGGCCTAACCGGATCGGTTGGAAAAGAAAGAGGCCAGAGTTGTTCCGCGACGGTATCCCTTAAAACGCTGGTTTTCACTCTGAATCGATAGGTTTTCCGGGCGGCGGCCCATGCACGTAGCCAAAGCTCCGCTTCCGCTCGAGTCAAGTTTCGGGCGTTCGAAGGGTCTTTTGTGGTGATCTTGCCGGTATGCCTCAGTGCATCTCGGCGTCGGCTTGGTAGCAGTCGTCACTTGGGGCCTCGTCGGGGTAGAAGCCAGGCTCGTCGCAGGCGCTTTCTTGCCAAAAGACCGGTTCAATGTCGGGGGAGTCGGGCTGGCTGTAGTCGTCGGCGAAGAGTTCTCCTTGGGCTGCGTCTTGCTCCGGCACCCTGTAACCGCTGATCAACTCGTAACCGAGTTGATCGTAGCCCTCACCGGGCTCTGCCATCTCCGCCCTGAAGCGGAGTTTCTCTACGCGGAGCCGAGGATAAGGCAGACGCGAGGGGCAGGCGGGCGGGGCGAGCGGATGGCGCGCACCGGTGGCGGCGTCCACGAGGACTTCGCAGCCGGACTGAGGAGGAGGCCGAGCAGGAGCTCGGCCACCAAGCGCCGCAGTTCCTGATAAACCAAGTGCCGCAAGTCGTTGGCGGCCTTCGGGTCGCCGGAGCGGAGGGCGTCAGGATGTGAGTAACGTCTTGGAAACGGGTCAGACTGACGATTTCGAGATCCCAAATAAATGCAAAAACGCGACTCACCAAAGGCACGCCGCGCCGAGGGATCGATCTCGAACTTCAAGAACGAGTCGTCAGCAACTGCCGTCGGGCTGGCCGTAGTAGGCGCCCGGGCCGTGCTTGCGCTTGAAATGCTTATACAAGAGCTCCGGCTCAATGGTCGGCAGCGTGGGTTCGAGCGCGAGGGACATCAGCGCTAGGTGCGCGATGCACTCGGTGGCGACGGCCACCTCCACCGCCTTGGCGACCGACTTACCCCATGTGAAGGGGGCGTGGCGGTTGACTAGCACGGCCGGAAAATCGGCGGGATCAAAGGCGCGTGCGGTAAACAACTCCACGATCACGTTGCCCGTCTCCCACTCGTAGGCCCCGCCTCCGATCTCGGCCGGGGTCATGCGGCGGGTCACGGGGACGTTGCCAAAAAAGTAGTCGGCGTGGGTGGTGCCAAAGATCGGAATCTCCCTCCCAGCTTGGGCGAACGCGGTGGCGTGGGACGAGTGGGTGTGGACCACACCGCCGACCTCAGGGAAGGCGAGAAACAACCGCCGGTGAGTGGGCGTGTCGGAGGAGGGACGCAATGAGCCCTCGACCTGCTTGCCCTCCAAATCGACTAGCACCATATCGGCCGGCTTCAGATCGGCGTAGGCGACACCGGAAGGCTTTATGGCGAAGATCCCGGCGGCACGGTCGATGGCGGAGGCGTTGCCAAAAGTGAGATTGATCAAGCCGTGTTTGGGCAGGGCGACGTTTGCCTCATAGGCCTCGGCTTTAAGAGATTCGAGCATGGGAAAAAAAAGAAGCGAGAAGTGAGGAGCGAGAATCCAGAAGGAGGAAGCGGATTTCCGGAGGCCCGGACTTTTCACTTCCAGATTCCAGCTCCTCGCTCCTTAGGCGTCAGGCGCGGAAACCGTTTTCGAGGTGGTAATAAACCTCGTTGTTGCGGAGATCCTGCTTGAACTGGGCGATCCGGGTGTCGGCGTTGATGTGCACGGTCTCGATACCCGCGATGGTGGCGAAGTCTTCGAGCATCTCACTTGTGACGGAGTAGCTGTAGCCGGTATGGTGGGCGCCGCCGGCGAGGATCCAAGCTTGGCAGGCGGTCTTGAAGTCGGGCTTGCACTCCCAGACGGCGCGGGCGACGGGCAGCTTGGGCATCTTGGGCACCTTGACGGCGACGACCTCGTTGATAAGCAGGCGGAAGCGGTTGCCGAGGTGGACCAAGGAGGCGTTGAGGGCCTCGCCGGTGGGCGCGTCGAACACGAAGCGCACGGGATCCTCCTTGCCGCCGATCCCGAGCGGGTGGACTTCGACCTTGGGTTTGCCGGCCGCGATAGTCGGGCAAATCTCGAGCATGTGCGAGCCGAGCACCTGATGGCCGCCGGGGGCGAGGTGGTAGGTGTAGTCCTCCATGAAAGAGGTGCCGCCGGGCAGGCCGTGACCCATGACCTTCATCGCACGGACGAGCGCTGCGGTTTTCCAATCGCCTTCGCCGCCGAAGCCGTAGCCCGCCGCCATGAGGCGCTGCGTAGCCATGCCGGGGAGCTGGCGGAGGCCGTGGAGATCTTCAAAGGTATCGGTGTAGCCCTTCGCGCCGATGCTCTCGAGGAAAGCCGAGAGGCCGAGCTCGAGGCGCGCGCTGTAGCGTAACTCCTCATGGCGCTTGCCGCCTTTTTTTAACTCGGCGGAGACGGCGTAGAGCTTTTCGTAATCGGCGCAGAGACCGGTGACGGTCTTGTCGGAGATCGCGTTCACCTGGGCGACGAGGTCGCCTACACCGTAGCCGTTCACCTCGAAGCCAAACTTAATCTCGGAGGCGACCTTGTCGCCCTCAGTCACGGCGACATAGCGCATGTTGTCACCAAAGCGGGCGAACTTCGCGCCCTGCCAGTCGTGCCAGGCACGGGTGGCGCGCATCCAGGCGGAGATGCGGTCCTGCACCTCATTATCGGACCAGTGCCCGACCACGACCTTACGACCAAGGCGGAGACGAGTGTGGATAAAACCCGCCTCGCGGTCGCCATGGGCGGCCTGGTTGAGGTTCATGAAATCCATGTCGATCGACGACCAGGGCAGATCGCGATTGAACTGGGTATGCAAGTGAAGGAAGGGCTTCTTTAGCGTGGTGAGCCCGCGGATCCACATCTTGGACGGCGAGAAGGTGTGCATCCAAAGCACCAGGCCGGCGCAGTTGGCGTCGCTGTTGGCCTCGACGCAGACCTTGGCAATCTGGTCAGCGTCCACGAGGAGGGCCTTGAACTTCAGAGGAAGCGCGAGGCGCTTCGAGGCGACGAGGCCGTCGACGACGGCCTGAGCGTTCGCGGCGACCTGCTTGAGCGGGCCGGGGCCGTAAAGATGCTGCGAGCCGCAGACGAACCAAATTTCAGGAGTGGAGAGGTTGATGAGGGACATGGTGGGAAAAGAAGGAAGGACAGTTTGGTTGACCACGAAGGTCACGAAGAGCGCGAAGGACGGAGATTCGAACCGGCCTAGCTTGGTTTCGCCTTTGTGCTCTTCGTGGCCTTCATGGTTTAAAAGTTCAGGCGGATTGGGCGGCTTTGATCTCCAGTAGCTCTTTCATGACGCGCGAGAGGTCGGCGGACTTATTTACGCCACCGAAGCTGTCGTGAAGCTGGCGATACAAAGCGTAGAGCCGGTCGTAAACCTTCCGGTTGGTGGGCTTAGGCTTGTAGGCGACCTTTTTAAGGCGGGTCATTTTCTTCTGGGCGGTGGTGAAATCGGGATGCGCGCCGGCGAGCACGGCGGCCGACACGGCGGAGCCCAGAGCGCAGGCCTGCGAGGAACCAGCCACAAGCATGGTGCAACCAGTGACGTCAGCGTAGATTTGCATGAGCAAGGGGTTCTTCTCGGCGATGCCGCCGGCGCAGACCACGCGCTCGATGGGCACACCATATTCCTTAAAACGCTCGATGATGGCGCGGGCGCCGAAAGCGGTGGCCTCGATGAGAGCGCGGTAAAGCTCGGCCTTGGTGGTGTAGAGCGTGGCGCCGACGGTGAGGCCGGTGAGCAGAGGGTCTACTAGGATGGTGCGGTTGCCGTTGTTCCAGTCGAGGGAAAGCAGGCCGGACTGGCCGGGCTTTAGCTTGCCCGCCTCGACGGTAAGCTTGGCGTGGAGCGAGACGTCGCCGAGCACGCCCTCGACAAACCACTTAAAGATGTCTCCCACGGCGGACTGGCCCGCCTCGAGGCCATAATAACCGGGAAGAATGGCACCCTTGACGATGCCGCAGATGCCGGGGATGTCGGCCACGGTCTTGTCCGCCGAAACCACGCCACAATCGCAGGTGGAGGTCCCGATGACTTTGACCAGCGTGCCCTCGGTCACGCCGCTGCCGATCGCGCCGTAATGCACATCCATCTCGCCGATGGCGATGGGGATGCCGGCGGGCAGACCGAGCTTCTTCGCCCACGCAGCGGCGAGCACCCCCGCCGAGGCAGTGGCGTCATGCGCCGCTTCGTAAAGCCGGTCTCGTAGATCCGCGAGGGCAGGATCGAGCTGGGCGAGAAACTCCTTGTCGGGTAGCCCGCCCCAATCGGCGGCGTAGAGGGCCTTGTGCCCGGCGCAACACACGCCGCGCTTCACCGCTTTAGGATCGGTGACACCGGCAAGCACGGAGGGAATCCAATCGGCCAGCTCCACCCAGGAATAGGCGGCGGCGAAAACCTTGGGCGCGGTGCGCTTACAGTGAAGGATCTTCGCCCAAAACCACTCGGATGAGTAGGTGTTGCCGCACTTGGCGATATAATTGGGGCGTATGCGGGCGGCGAGCGCAGTGATCTCGGCGGCCTCCTTGACAGAGGTATGGTCCTTCCAGAGCCAGCAGTGGGCGGCGAGGTTGCCGGACCACTTTTTGTCGAGGGCGAGCGGCGTGTTGGTGGCGTCCACCGGGATGGGACTGGAACCAGTCGTATCGACGCCAAGGCCGATCACCCGGCGCGCGTCGAAGCCCTTGGTTTTTTTTGCCTGGGCGAGCGCTCCCTTGATAGATTTTTCGAGACCGAGGAGATAGTCGGCAGGGTTTTGCCGTGCGAGATGGTGATCCTTCGGATCAAGCAACACGCCTTGATGGCCGCTGGGGTATTGGACAATGGCGGTGCCGAGCTCGGCTCCGTCCTTGGTGCGAACAACGAGCGCGCGCACGGAGTTGGTGCCGTAATCAATGCCGATAGTGAACATGGGGACGATTGGGGTTCGACGGGAAACGGTGAGAAAAATGACACCTTCGCGACGAGATGCAGGCTCGTAAACGTTGGAGTCACTTGACAGTCACATAAAATGCTTCGCGCCACCATGTCCGCCATCGCAAAGCGGGTCGGTGTCTCGAAGAACACCGTCTCGCTCGCTCTGCGCCACGATCCGCAGATCCCGGCGGCGACGCGCGAGCGCATCGAACACGCAGCGCGCGAGCTCGGCTACGTTCGCAACCCAGTAGTGGCCCAGCTCATGGCGGAGCTGCGCAAGACCCATCCCGGAGGGCGCCGTCGCACTTTGGCACTGCTCAACGCCAACCTCGACCCACAGGCCTTTACCCAGCACCCAACCATCCCTTCCTACGTGACCGGTTGCCGGCGACGTGCGACTATGCACGGTTATACACTAGACGAGTTTTGGCTCCACGATCCTGCACTGCACGGCGAGCAACTAAACCGCGTGCTCTGCGCCCGAGGGATCACGGGACTAGTGGTGGTGGGCTTAATGAAAGAAAATCGCCTGCCGCCGCGCTTCGGCGTCATTTGGCAACGCTACGCCGTCGTGGTCACCGGCGTGCGCACCCGAGAACCCACGCTTTCCTTCGCCTGCGTGGACCATCACGCGCTCGTTCTGGAGGCGATGGAGCGATGCCGCGCGCTCGGTTACCGCCGACCGGCGCTCGTGCTGGAGCACAGCATCGACCGGTTAGTGGACGGTCGTTTCAGCGCGGGTTTCTGGTTGGCCCAAGAAAACCTACCCGAGGCGGATCGGTTACCGGCGTTTCTCAACGTCGAAGCCGCTCGCTTCGACCCCGCTCTCTTTCAGTCTTGGTTCCGCATCCATCGTCCAGACGTTGTGTTTACGCTCCACACCGTGGTGCGCGAATGGCTTTCCGCCATCGGCGTGGAGGCGCCACGCGACATCGGCCTAGTGCAACTCGAGCGCCGGCGCGGTTGCGCAGATTGGTCGGGCCTGGAGCAGCACAATGATCTCACCGGGGAGGCCGCAGTCGATATGCTTGTCTCTATGCTTCATTACGAAGAACCGGGCATACCCGCGTATCCCCGCGCCACCCTAGTGGGGGCTTCATGGGATGACGGGGCAACCACGCGCGCCCTCCCCGCCGAATAAAATCCGTCCGACGGTTCAGCCCAGCTCGGCGAGCAACCGGCGCAAAACGGGCGCGGCCCGACGCGCCAAACCTGGATTGGCGTAACCCACCCAAGCCACCGGGGTGGTGAGATCCAAACGCGCAACAAGCGGGCCCCCATCTGGCCGAGCGACGACCCCACCCGCCGCCTCCAGCAACAAGGCCGTGCAGATGTCGTAGGGATGACAACACAGCGCACTCGCCAGCCCCACCCTAGGCAGCAGCAAGGGCCGGAGGTCCGCAATCAACCGGTCATGGCCGGCGATAAGTTCGTAGAGTTGCCCGCCGGTAGACGGATACTGGTCGTCAAAAACCCGCGCTCCGCCATTTCGACCGTGTAGCCCCAGCCCACACCAAAGCTCTTCCTCCAGTGCAGCGGTCGCAGCCTTGGCCTCAGGGAAAAACTTTACCACGGAGGCGAAACCATGATCGCAATCGACTGCCGCGCTCGGACGCGGCGTCCAGCGCTTGCCCCGGCCATCCCGCAAATCCCGCCGGGTAGCGCGTAGGGGCCCGCCGCGCACCGCACTCAGCTGGTCCGCCCAGCCCGCCTTCGAGGTCGGTAGCTCAGTCATGGCCGCGACCACGACGTCGCGTAGCGAGGTTCGCGCCCCGCGCTGGGGCGCAAGCCCAGCCAGTGCCCAAGCGCTGCGTTTGTCGTGCATCAGGCAACGCGTGCCATCGATGGGATCGAGCACGAGCTTCCAGCGCGTCTGCTTCACCGCTACCCCGCGCGGGAACGTCGCCCCAGGAGGCAGCCCCTCCATCACAAGCTCGACCGGCCAGGCGCGGGGCCAGTTTTTCTCCAACCAACCTAAAATGACCTCCTCGGAGATCTTATCCACATGGAAAATGGTGTCCTCGGCCGTCACCTCCGCTACCTCGGCAAAACGCCGCCCCTGACGGCTCCGGGAAGCAATTAGCGTGCGCTGAATATCATCCTGCAAACTGCACAAAAGTCGCCTGAACCGCTCCAGAGTGCTTGTTTCCATACCCCAAAATCATCTGCTGCCCGACCTTCACGCGACGCGAAAAACGTCCAAAGCCGCCCAGTTTCAATTCTACTTTGTAAGGGCGTGTCCGGGAAATGAAGCCACCTTGCGCCACGCAAAGCGCCTCGTAGCGTCCAACAGAGACCAACTCAGCCCTATGCAACGCGTAACTTTCGTGGAGCAATTCAAGACGATGGGAGTGAACAAGGCACCAGAATAACAAGAGCACGAGATCATGCTCGACCATCGCTACAAGGACCTCCACCGCAACGGGCACGATCCGGTCATTGCCAAAGAAACCACAGCCTAAAACATGCAAAAATTTTTCGATTTAAATCATTTAAGTCGTCTCAGGGACGGTCCAATCGCACCCGCAAAAACCGACGTTCTCCCGTAAAAGGCGTCTCCACCGTCACGCGATCCATCAAGCCATCTACATAGGCCGTCGTGGTCGCGGTTGGATTAAAGGCCGTCCACGTCACGCAGTCCGCCGACACCTCGTAGGTTACCACCAGATCAGTCGCGTAACGCAGCCGGCGATGACTCAAGGCCAGTCGCGCCACGCCGCCCGCCACCGTCGGCGGCAAGTATTCAACTGTGGTCGCCGCCTCGCCCGAGGACTCCGCGAGCAGTGGATTCGTGTTTAATAAATACTCCAACCGATTGGGCCGCCCGTCGCCATCCGGATCGACCGCGTCGCCCGAGACTGCCGCGTTGGCGAGCTGCGCGGTCGTGAACCGGGCTCGCTTCCACGCCCCAGCAGGGGTGTCGCCCGAAAACACCTGATCTCCGAACAGTGGGTTATCGATGAACGGGTTCCGGTTGCGCTGAAAAGTCGTGTAAATCGTGTCGTTGCGCTTCCGCTCCGCCTCGGTCGGCGGGAATTTACGGTGCCAAGCGAGCAGGGTGGACAACTTGCCCATGGTGGTGCTACCCGCGGTTTCGGCAAGTTCGAGGTCCACCGAGTCATCGCTCTCGTAGCGCACGGCCATGTATAAAAGGGCTCGGGCGATTACGCCCTTATCCGCGTCGCGCGGATTCCAAGAAGAACCATTGCTTCCGGACGAAGATGCCTCTGGGTCAGGCGAAAAGGATACCTCATCATAGGGCTGGTTGCCCCGGTTCGCGTTCACCGTGGTATCGCAAGCAAAGAGATGAAACACATCCGTGCCGGGCACAGTTCCAGTGCTTCCTGGCCCGTGGGAAAGCGCCCAGACGTGCTCCCGATTCCAAGTGTTCCCTGAAGCGGAGCCCTCGCGCAAGGTGCTGCTCCGGCTCTCGCCAGAATAAAGCAAAAGCACATTCGCGCTATTGTTTGGATCGGCATCCAATACGGTGAGGGCGTCCCACACATCGGTGGACCCTGAAGTATAGGGTAGGACCGTGTGTCCCTTAATTCGGTTGTGTAGTGCTGCCTTCAGAGCCGCCCCGCTTAGCCCAGTGGCGGTCGAGTAATACCCCACCGGCGGATCGTAGGCCGCGTGAACGCTCGCGGCCAAAGCGAAAAGCGCGGCCCAGTATGCCCGAGGGGAAATGCTATTAACAAGATTCAAACTGCGGAAATACGGGCCGATGCCACTGCCTAGGTCAAAGCGGGAGTCGCATCCCGGAACCTGCGCTGCTTGATTTTCTCCTCAAGCCCCGCGCGCTTTTGTTCGCCAAGAGCTTCCCTGCCTGCACTATCTGCGTCCATGCCCCAACCCCCAAACACCCCATCTGATAAAATCCATAGTGAAGCCTTCCTGAGTGAACTCATGCGCCGCCAACTTGTGCTTTCCACTGGTTGCGCGCTCGCCTTCCTCATCGCGCTACTCGGTCTGCCCCTGGTCAATTACCTCGCCCCAGCCATCATGGCGAAGCGCGTGGGCGGCTTCACCCTCGCTTGGCTCATCCTCGGCGTCTTATTTTTTCCCTACGTCTGGGCCATCTCGTTCCATTTCATCCGCCGCTCGCTCGCTCTTGAGGCCAGCGAAGTCAAGGAGGCCCGCCGCTGATACCCGCCATGACCCTCCCCGCCCTCACCCTACCCCTCGCCCAAGCCGCCGCTGGCGTCGACCCCTGGATCCTCGTATTCTCTCTCGTCACTGTCGCGGTGACGGTATGGATGGGCTTCCGCTCGGCCAAAAGCTCCAAGACCGCCGGCGACTTCTTCGTCGCCGGCCGCTCCGTGTCGGTCGGCTGGAACGCCTCCGCCATCTCCGGCGAATATCTCTCGGCCGCCTCGTTCATGGGTATCGCCGGCATGGTCATGGCGATCGGCTACGACGCGCTGTGGTATCCGGTCTGTTACGCCTGCGGCTACCTCTTCCTCCTGCTCTTCATCGCCGGCCCGCTGCGTCGTTTCGGGGCCTACACTATTCCAGACTTCGCCGAGGGCCGCTACGACTCGCCGCTGTTCCGTAAGATCGCCGTCTGCTTCGTGCTCTTTATCGGGTTTTTCTACACCATGCCGCAAATGAAGGGCGCCGGCACCACCCTCGCCTACATCTTCCCCGGCCTTCCCTACTGGGT
>Ga0214921_10001096_pt1 | contig 46947 bp, 23 predicted proteins | sample LL1505_MetaG_FD_177992 | JGI IMG/M metagenome (GOLD analysis project Ga0214921, IMG submission 177992) | Freshwater microbial communities from Lake Lanier, Atlanta, Georgia, United States - LL-1505 | ecosystem: Environmental > Aquatic > Freshwater > Lake | place: USA: Georgia | collected... | reverse complement strand
CCGTTCCTGTCCCATCCAGCACCTGATATCCCCGAACGGTAGCCCCTGGAGCCGCGCCCTTGGCTGACCCAACCCCAGAAATAAGCGAGGCCATGGCCGTTCCATGCCCCTCCTCGATTCCCAAATCTGTTCTCGTGGGATTCAAAACCGTATCGAGCAGAGCGACTGTCACCCCTTTTCCCGAATCCTCCGTCACGCCCTCTGCCCCAATCAGCTTCAGCACATTCCCTCCCACGACTCGATAAAATGCATCTCCCATAGTTTGAACCTCCCCGGGAACCTCTGGAACAGCTACGTAGTAGTTCTTTCCCAGCTCCATCTGGAACGATGGACTCATCGATTTCAGCCACTCCCCGTCCTCAACCCGGACTGCACGCAACCCATCGATCCGATCCAGTACCACCCCAGCAGGAGCTCCCGCAAGAAATTTTCGGTACGCTGCGTCACTCTGAAACCTGAGGATTTTTTCTCCGACGATCTCCTGGCCCGCTCCCGTTTCCATCGATCCATCAAGGGAGACCGGACTCTTTTTCCCCGATGCGCTGCTGGAATTCTTGGTCGACTTTATTTGGCTCAAAGCTCTCAGATTCTTTTTCGGAATCATCCGGAACTCCGAATCGCCGCCCTTCTCACTTTTCTGTTTGAAATCGAGCGAGCCGATTCCCCACCAAAGTCCCAGCGACAAGGCCAAGGCCCACAATCCATAACGAAAATAGTTCATCAACTTACACTAGCTTACTTCACCAATAGGAAAACCCCTTGTCACACCCCCACCCCATAGAGGATTATGAATCTTACCTTAGCCGGCGTGGCGGAACTGGCAGACGCGACGGACTCAAAATCCGTTGCCCGCAAGGGCGTGTGGGTTCGACCCCCTCCGCCGGTAGGTTTTCAGTAAAAAGAGTTGTGGATTCGCTTGCCAGGACGAGCCCTCCCTCGATTAGTTCTGGCCTGTCCAAAAAACGTTGGTTGAAGCTGTAGGAATCTCGCTCTTTTTTCGCATTTCCACATGCGCATCCACAAAACAGATATTTACTGAAGCAGATGGATCATTGGTATTCTTAGTAGGCGGATGACAGCAGTAAGTGATCAGATAGAAGCTCAGGTTGACGATTTTTTTACGAACTAACCCGCCAAAAATCAGCATTTTTCTGCCAAAGCGTAATGCCTTTCATCGAGTTGCTCTGGATTAACAAATCGGCATAATATTTTTCGTGCCAAATCCCAGCCCCACCCATTCTTCTGCGCTGTCTAACCCCGATCACATCCCTCTACCCAACAAACTTTCTTATGCATGCGGAGCCATGGCGGATAATTTGATCATGAACGCATTTTCCTCGTTGGTTCTTCCTGTATATAACATTGCGCTTTTTATTAATCCCGCGCTTCTCGGTTGGGCTATGGCCATTCCACGTGCTCTGGACGCCATTATCGATCCATGGATGGGAAACATTTCCGACAACACCCGCTCTCGCTGGGGCAGGCGCCGACCTTATATTTTTTTTGGTGCGATCGCCTGTGCTCTTATTCTCCCCATCCTCTGGATGTCGCCGTCGAAGAGTGATTGGGGCGTCTTCACATGGTTGACTATTTTCGGCACGCTCTACTTTCTCGCCTACACCGTCTTTATTATACCCTATCAAGCCCTTGGTTTCGAGATGACCACGGATTATGATGAAAGATCACGGCTTCTGGCTTGGCCCAACTATCTCGGGATGACGATCTCCTTTCTCCTACCTTGGCTTCCCCGCATGATCGAGTTTAGCGGTTTTGGTGGTGCCGTTCGAGGAGCCATTTTCGTTAGTTGTGGCGTCAGCGCCGTCGTTTTGGTCACAGGTATCCTCCCCGCGTTGTTCGGACGCGAAATCGCTTGCGCGGAGGGGCAGAAGAAAAATCGTTTCTGGGAGACCTTGAAACAAGCAGCAAGCAACCGCTCTTTTCTCATCGTGGCTTTAGCCAATGTCATCGTCTTAGGTGGCTTGGCCACCATGGTGGGATTAAGTCTTTATGTGAATATTTTTATTATCTACGGGGGCAACCGTGCTGATGGCCTAGCCTTATGCGGAATCGGCGGTTCAGTCTTTGCGGGTGTTTCTTATCTCAGTGTTCTCCTGGCCGTAGCCATGAGCACACGGTTGGGAAAAAAGATCTCTGCCCAAATCTTGCTTTGCCTAACCCTCTTGGGTGTCTCCAGCCTCTGGTTTACGCTGCGACCCGACCTGCCTTATCTCCAACTTGTTTCAACGGTTATTATCGGCCTGGGTCTGCAGGGCACCTGGATGACTTTTTTTACGATGGTTGGAGATGTTTGCGAGGAAGATGAGCTTGAAACTGGAATGCGGCGCGAAGGCCTCTTTAGCTCCATCGGTGCCTTTTCACGAAAAATGGCTGTGGCCGCTGCTTCCGTTTTGAGCGGTCTCGTCCTAAATGCAGTCGGTTTCGATGCGGAAATTGCCGCCCAATCAGGTCTAACCGAATCCGTAGGCTACTCCTTAAAGTGTGCTTTTGTGGGCGGACAAGCGCTCGTCTGCCTCAGTGGGTTAATTCTCATCAGCTTTTACCCGATCACACGGCAACGGGCCATCGCAACCCAAAAAGTCCTTGCCGCGCGTAGAGCCGCCCTCAAATAATCCTTCCCGCTTGGTCCCTTCCTCGTTTGCGCTGAAGGGATTCTTGGGGCTACTTGACCTCGAAACTTGCTCCCTCGCACAAACGAACGGGCCCCAGTAAACCAGAGGGACGGAGCGCCTCGTTCCCCTGATACTGTTGGAAAGAAGTCCACGTTGTGCGCTCGGCCTCGGGAAGCTTGGCATCTCCAATCAGGCGGTTCACCCAACTATTTACCACGGTAACTTGGATTTCATTAGGACCCGGGCGCAGTTGCTGGGTCACCTCATGGCGAAAGGGTGGTTGCCACCAAATTCCGCAGGATTTTCCATTCACCTCCACTTGGGCCAACTCGTTCACTTGGCCAAGATCTAGGTACACTGCCCGATTCGTCCCGATAAAATCAGGGGGCATGTTCCAAGTCGTGCCGTAAGTGATGCGACCAGAAAAATAACGAACCCGATCGTCTTCATTCTTGCTGAGTGATCCCAAGGTGGGAAGTGCGCACGACGCCGGGGCGGACAATCCTGAAAAAGTTAACTTCCAAGGGCCAGGAATAGCCGTGGAGGTGCTTTCCCCAATGGTAAATGAATAATTCTTACCAGCCGAAGATTCCAAAGTATACCCGCCCGGCTTTCCGCCCAAAACGGAGAATTTTGTCGGACTAGCCGATACCTTTTTTCCCGAATCGCTCGTAGGAAAAACCCGCACACCATCGCAGAGGAGTTGCCGCACAGGAGGTGAGGTGTTTCGATCGTCAAATACCACAAAACACGAATGCCCGGGCCCAAGCTTCAGCGGCAGCTCCGTGCGGTTTTCGCTCTGCTGGTAAAGAGCGGGATGCAGGATTTCCCCAGTGTCCGGAACCCAGATTTGCGGCGTGCGATTTTTAATCCGAAACGAGGCCGTCACCGCAATTTCCTGATCTTGTGTATTGGCAAGAAAGTAGGCATCCCTCTCGCCAAGGGTGACATGCGTCCAGACAATGGCGCCGGCTCCCATGCCCACAAAGGTGAAATCCGGGTCTAGGCCAAGCTTCGCTAGGACTTTGGTTGGCGCGAGGCCGCGAAAGACATACCCCTTGCCAACTTTTCGCTCGGTCTCTGTCTGCCCCTTGGCCCCCCAAAGACGCGAGATGATGGTGTCGAACTGGGCATCGGCTGTAACCCCACCTGCTTGCCCACTGCGCCGTGCCGGTCGCGGCCCAAGGACAGCACCACCCGCGCTGACATAGCTATCAAGTTTCTCGGCCAGCTCGAGTGCGAAGTGATCGGATTCTGGCAGGATGACTAGTGGCCAGCGTGGCTGCCCGTTCCGCACGGCCCCCGCCGCGGCCAGCCCTGCTCCGCTCGTCCAAAGGTTGCGGAATCCCACCGGCGGGGTGAAAACATCTTCAGAAGTATTTGCCACGAATTCTTCCGGGGCACGGATTTTGACGATATCCACCACCGGGTCCCCCTGCTGAAGAATGACCTGCTTGCGGGATTGGCTTTGTACAAAGGGGGCCGACTGCTCCCACCAAGTGACGTTGCGGTTCAGACTGGAACCATAGGAGAGCATGGTCCACCCCGGCAGCTTCCCCTTCGATGGCTGGGAAAGGTAGCAGTGCGCAACTAGACGGGTGGATCCCATTGAAAAAACCGTGTCGGCCAAAAAGCAAAGCTGGGCGGGAGAATTACCGAAACCGGCCTGCGGGGATGTCCATATCTCCGAAAAAATCACCTTTCGGCCTGTCAGGGCACCCAGCGAAGTGGCGTCACGCTGGCCCGCGCTGATCGATCCTCCTCGCACGAAATTACCGTTCTGCCAAGACTCGCCACCGAAGAGGCCGGTTCGCGGAAGTAGCAGCGAGGGGTCCACCATGGCGACCGGTTGGGCCGGGCTCTGCATCGCATAGATCCAGCCGCGTTCCGAAGCCTTCTGCGCCATCACATCCACATAGTTTCTCGCCACCATCTCCTGCTGGGTTCGCCGAAAATCCTCGAGAAACTTCTGCGTTTTTTCGGCCGAATCAACCAGCTTTCCCGCCAGCACCGGCAGATACGGTTTTAGATCATAACCGTTAAAATCCTTAAAGAATTTTGGCAGCGACTCCGTCCAAGTCTGCCCTCGACACTCCCAGCTATCGTTATACCAGCCGACAAGGGGTGGCGGCGTTTCCGTGCCTAAGAAATTCCGAACTCCTCCATCAAAATGAAGAGCGACAGATTCCGCGTCGAATTTGTCCACCTCAAACCCCTCCCCTCCGATCGTGGAAGGATGGTTTCGATGACCTGTACTGGTATAGCCAATACGCAAAACCCGCCAATGGCCGGGCGGGGCGATCCAATCGAGCGAACCATCAGGCCTTAATTTTGCCGTTAAATCCACTGCCTCGCTTAAGGCAAGAGGTTGCTCATCGCCGTAAAGAATGGGGGTAAAAGGTTTCAGTGCTCCGTGATCCAAGCCGGTGCTCTGGCCGTAGTCTGCATACTGGTTGTAGTTCCCAGGTACCTCGCCCACCCCATAAAGACCGGCCTCGCCAATCCAGAAATTGTCCATCTTCGTACGGATGAGAATGCGAAAGGCTTTGGCCGTGACGGGGTCAAAATCGGCCAGCATCCCACGGTCTCCATCTTGCAACCCTCGGGCCACCTCTTTCCAAGTCCCTGTCGCATCATTTCGGGATTCCAATCGGCTTTCCACCGGTGCCGAAAAATTAAAAAGCCAGGAGTAGAGAAAATATTTTGCAATCGTAACCGGCTGGTCATATTCAAAGAGGATTTCGCGGGGGGTTTCGGGCGGAGTTATGCCACGAAAAAGTAGCAGCGTGCCAAGGTCATCGTCCTGAATATCTGCAGTGGATCCCTCCGATCCAGGTGCGCTCAACTTAAGGCCTTTTTGGCGACCGCTTGGTACCCGGGCTGGGTGACCAAGCGGGTAGGCCACTACCGCGATGTCCCGATAAAAACCCTCGATCGTCAACGGTTGCGGAAGGACCAGGGCAGACCCGCCAGTCACCTGCATCTCCTTCCAGACCACGCGCTTCATGCTTCGTTCAATCGTGTTCCATGGGCCACCGGCAGTGGATGACCCGTGGCAGTTGTGCTGGATAACCCCAAGCCCCATGCGGGCGGCCTCCATCAAAATATGCTTATTCAGGGCACGGAACTCCGGCGTGAATGGCTGGATCAGACCAGCCGGCATGCCGTCACGGTGTTCGTGAAAAAGCATTATCCCGCCATACCCTACCCGCGCGAGCGCCTCGATGTCCGCGGTCACGCCGGCCTCATCCGCTGATCCGTTTTCCACGAAGTAATACGTCCATGGTGCGAATGTACGGTCGGGCACCCGAAACTCCCCTGCCAGCCGATCTCCGATCTCCGATGGCTGTGAAACAAATATGTCGGGAAGGAAGGCAGCACTGTCCTTGGTCTGGGTCGCTCCACTCTTTGCATCGGTGACGAGGCGCAGCATGAGGAAACGACCAGTTGCAGCCCCATATTTTCCTATGCCGATATAATTGATCGCAGGGTTCGATCCTTCATAAAAAATACATCCAACCCGCTTGTCATCGATCAGATATTCAACCGACCAAGTCGGGTTGCGGGTATCAAGCCGCATTCGCAGGGTGGTATTACCCGCGGGCGAATTGAAGTCTTGGTCTCGGGTTTGGAACGGAGGAAAAATCAGCATCTGCCCTTGGCCATTGTCCCCAAGAATCAACATGCCCCGCTGTCCATAATCCATGCTCCGATCCGCCCCGGCGCCCGAGGTGTGCTCGGCAAAAGCAATCCCAGCCCAACTCCCGCTATTTTGCGATGTTAGATCAACCTTAAGGCTGAGTTCATAGACTTGCCCAAGCTGGGGTTGAAACGGCAAATAGGCCTGTGACGCAGCCGCGCCCGTCAGGATTCCTCCCGCCGGCAGGGGTTCCGCAGCACCTTCCACTAAAAAGACTTCTGCTTGGGGACGCACTTGCGGAGCAACCCCTTGCAAACTTTCTCGACTGCCCCCACCGAATTCGTGCTCATAAATCGTACCAGCTAAGACCGCTGAACTTAGACCCATCCAAAGGACGAAAGAGCAAAAAGATATTTGATTGATGGAGTTAGGCCTTTTCACTTCAAAATTAGCCAAGCGTCTTAGGCGTCGTTTGCAAGAGCGGATCCGGGTGAGAGCCAAGGCTACTTTCCGACCGGTGTGGGCGATTGGAATAAGACAACCGGGCCGAGCAGTCCGGAGGGTTCCATGGCCGAATCGCGTTTGAGCGGATTCTCCGTCGTCCATGTTTTTTTCTGAGACTCTGGCAAACCCGCATCGCCGATGAGGCGATTTACCCATAGGTTGGCCACGGTGATTTCCAGATCGTTTTTCCCTGAACGCAAAGCACCCGTGACTTTCACCTGCCATGGTGCGCACCAAACGACACCGAGGTCTTGGCCATTCAGGCGAACCCGGGCCATATTTTTAACGGCACCCAGCCCCAGATAGTAGTCCGATCCGCTTTGTTCGGGTTCTATTTTTCCTGCAAAATCAAAGTCCTGGCGATACGTGGCTTGGCCTGAGTAGTACTTAATTCCTTCGTCCGCAGATTTCGACCAGTCCTCCAACTTATCGAAAGTAACTTTCTCCGGCCCACCCCATTTGGGATCAAAGCTTACCGCCCAACTTCCAGAAAGTGGGAGAACCTCTTTCTCAACCGCAAAATTTTTCTCCCCACTGCTTTTCGAGCGACCTGGCTGGCGAAAGACGACAAAGTAAGATTCCCCAGAGGCAAACCGCAAGGGAACCGAGGTCCGTCCCGCTTCTGCCGTGAAATCGGGTAACAGGCGCCGATCTCCCGTCACTGGATGCCAAAGCTCAGGTTGACGGTTCACAACGCGGAAGTGCCCCTGTGCCTCGATCGGCACTTCGGTGCGATTTGCCACAAAATAGAGATCGGCCTCATCCGTCCGCCGATGGGTGTAACGAATGGGACCTTCTGTTTCAAAATCAGGTTTCACGTTCTCGCTTTCTAAAAATTGCGTAAGGGCAGTGAAGTGAGGATAGGTAACCGTCACTAACTGTTCCAATCGGCCCGGTCGCCCCCACGGGCCTCCGCCGAAAGGCACGACCACTGTCACGGGTTCAAAGACCCCGGTGGGTGTGGACGAACAGGTCCAAGTGGTGTCAGTTTGCCAATGCAAATCGGTTCCCTTGCCGGTGCTAATTTGGACGGCCGCAATTAAGCCAGCAGGGTCGGGACCCCCATTAGAAGCTTGCACGACCAGTTCATTCTCGCCCCCCCGCAATATTCCCGCGAGGTTAAACTCGTAAAGTGAGGACCACTTGTCCCCACGACCCACCTCCTTGCCGTTGCACTGGGCCACAAAGGTGTCGTCCGCCGTGATAAACAACTTGCCCGTCACCCCCTGAGGTGAATCGGGCACTTTCAGGAGCACTTTAAAAGTACGGACCCCTACTGGAGCATGCAGGTTTGTTTTGTCGAACTCGCTCGTCCATACCCAAGAGGCATTATCCAAGGGGTGAGGTGCGGCGCGGGAAGAAGATGCCTCGGAGGTGAAGGCAGGCCCCCATTTGACCTGCCCCTTATCCCAAAGACGCTTGGCCAGTTTACGAACCTCGTCATCGGAATTTGGAAAACCGGAAAGACCAGGCGATTTTTGTGGCGGGGGACCCACAATCCGAACGCCTGCCTCCGCAAACTCCTGAATTTTGCGCAGAAGGGGCAAGGACATCGTCGGGACTTCGGGCAAGACCAACATTTCGTAGGTGGTTCCCCCTGGGAAAAGAATCTTGCGGTCCTTAACCTGTGCCCGCTCCAAAAAAGTATCCGGGGCGCAACCATCGAAATTATAGGCCCGCCGATCGGGTGGGCTGCCCAAGGTCGCTGAAGGAGGCGGGCGAAAGACATGAGGGGCACCTTCTGGGGCTAAAAAAAGAATGTCCGCCACACTCTGACCCTGACGAAGAAGAAATTGACAGCGGCTTAAATAGTTATGGAAAGCCAAAGACATATTCCACCAGGTCTGGGTCCGATCCCAGTGCACCCCCCAAAGCCACATTCCCATGCCGGGAAAGCGATCTAAGCACGGCTGATGCTGAAGGCGGTGAATGGCAAATCGGTTGACACCTGCGGCCAGAGCCCAATCGGCTAAATTTTTCATGTTCCCTGGGTAGGCTCTCCAATCTTCACCTGGATTCGAGGTGAAAGCCTCTGCCGCCACGACTTCCCTTCCGTTGGTGTGGGCGATGGCAGCAGCCTCAATCACGCTGAAACTACCGTCGAAATCCCCCCCGAACCCGAGCCACCAAAACTCCCCCATCGGCACATCCGCCAACGCCCCCAAGCTTAGATCCGACGTTGGATTGAGATCATAAAACTCAGAGGTGAACTCAAGTCCTTTTTCGTGAGCCCACGCCCGCAAGGGCACAATGGAATTTGAAAAAATGAGCTCTTGCGCCGTTAGCCGCACATCCCATAAAAAACGCTCGGATTTCTCCACACTCTCCACCGCCCGACCCAGATAAGCGGGCAGGAAAGGTAGCAAATCATAACCCCGCATTTTTTTAAACTGCTCGCGGAAATTTCCTGACCAGTTTTGTGCCCCCATCTCCCAACTGTCAAAATGGAGCGCCGCCCACCCCCCTCCCTCTCCCGCCGCTGTCCCCCCAGACGCTTGCCAAAGGGGGTCCAGAAAGCTTCGAATGTGGATTTCGGTGGCCGCCCGGCTGAATTTATCCGTTTCGAACCCAAGCCCGGGCTCAGGCGCCGGACGGGTGGTTTGCCCCGTGGGTGTTTGGACAAAACGCAGAATCGTCCAGTCCCCCTTGGGTATATTCCACCGCAATTTCCCATCCGCGCTCATCTGGGCAGTGAGGTCAACCACACTCTTGGGCGAAATCACCTCCTCCAATGGCCAAGTCGCATGCTCTACCGGCATCGGCAAAGAGGATTTTACTCCAGGCAGGGAGGTATAAGGAGCCCGATAGACCAGCGTTTTTTCCTCCCACTCAGGCAACTTCTGGTTTCCGTGTAGCTTCGGAAACGCCACTACGGCCACATCACGGTAGGTTGCCTCCCACTGCGCCGCCAGTTGGGGGGAGAGTGTTTCCTTTCCAAAAAAGGGCCGGTGAGGCGGCGGTCTTGGCAGGATCGCATCAAACTTGCCTGGACCTGTGACCGTTGTTTCACTGGCCGTAATATGTTGCATCGAATCCTCTGGCTTGATCCATGGACCACCCGTGCCACACCACCCCGGTCCACTCCCCATGGCGATCTTGATCCCACATCGCTTGGCCTCACGAATGGCATGCGCAAATAAAGTGACCCAATCAGGACTCATAAAAGCGATGGGGCCACGAGGAATATGCGTATTGACCTCAAGGAAAATCGCTCCACCGATGCCCGCTGCCCTCATCGCCTCGAGATCTGCCGTCAACCCCTCTCGCGTTCGATTTCCATCCATAAAGTACCAGTACACCCACGGGCGCACCTGCTCCGGCGGTTGGGAAAAACCTGATTCCATCGTCACCGCCCAACCTCTCGCCGCCATCAAACTGAGAAGCAAAAAAAAGAAAAATGGAGCACTCATGCAGCTTTGTACAAATAGTATGCAAGTTTAAAAATCTTTAGCAAATCATCTCAGGCTCGGCCAGATGATACCTTCGTCCAGGACCGCATCTTTGCTTCGAAAGCCTCGCCGGAAACTACGAACACATTTTTTTGCGGTAATCACGCGCCGTCACCCCTGTTCGCTGGGTAAAGGCACGGCTGAAGGTAATTAAGCTAGAAAATCCGCAACATCTTGCGACCTTTCCGATCGGTTGATGGGTTGTGCGTAAGAGCCGCTTGACCTCCTCCAGCCGAACTCGCATCAGTTCCTTGGCCATGGGCAGACCCACTTCCTGCGTGAAGAGAGCATAGATGGCTGAACGTGAGATCGGCACAAGTTTTGCCAGTTTCTCCACACTCAAAGGTTCGCGAAAATGATCCCAAAGATATCGCAAAACAAGCAACACATAGGGATTACTCACAGCCAGAAAGTCGGTCGACTCCCGAGTGACGATCTCCTTTTTCGGAGGGACCCGTAAAACGGAACGCCGGGCCACACCCCCCGACATAAGGCGGGAAAGCTCTTTCGCAGATTCATACCCCAAAAGACGCAAATCTGGATCCACGCTGGAGAGAGTTTTTGTTTGGAATTCGCAAAATAGTTTATGATTTCCAGCTCCTAAAATGGCCACCTCCTCTGGAATCCGTATCCCCGCATCGACACACGCATTCAAGATAATCACGGCCGTATCATCATTTTGACACATGACCGCAGCTGGTTTCGCCGCCTTCTGTAAGACAGATACGGCCCACTTTTGTACCTCCTGATAATCAATCATATGCTGCTCGCGCGTCTGCTTCCAATAGTTCATCTGACACGAAAATCCCGCCCCCTTCAGCGTCGTATTAAATCCCGTCGAAATTTCCTGTTCCAAGCGGCTGCTTTGCACATGCAGAAAATAGAAATTTTTGTGTCTTTTTTCCAAAAGATACTCCGCGGCTAAGGATCCTATCTGGTAGTTGTCACTCAGAACCTGCGTAAATTCTGTAAAATGCCCACCCATATCCACCACCGGTATGTTCAAGGACCGGATGTGTCGCGCAGCCGAAGCGTAGTCCACTAAGGCAATGACCCCATCCCCCACCCACCCCTTCGGAAATTGACGAGTCCGAGACATGTGCGTGTTGAGGATCCAACCCTCGGTCCGCGCAAACTCCGCAATCCCCGTGTGAATCGCATCGTCATACCAATCCAACGCCATGAGGACACGTCGCCGGTACTTCATTCCTCTACCCTAAAAGGGTTTGGACAAAATGAAAGAAATATCACTATTGCGCTGGCACCAACTCCGTCAAGGTCAAATCTTTTAGATCCAAGGTGAACTCTTTTTCCAAAAGCGGGGAGTGCGCTGGAAAACTAAAATTTAAATAGAGAGTTTTGTAACCTGCATTGGAAAAATTGGGTTCTGCCCCCAGGACGTCTCCCGTCTCCGAGAGTAACTCCTTGCCCCCGCGGCTTGCCCCTAACAAATCTTGCGGGATCGCCAAACCGTAGAAGTTCCATTTTCCCGATTGCAAAGACCCACGCCCCTCCCGTTTTGTGCCCGCGCCAAAAAAACGGCCCGCATAGCCTACCCCCGATCGGTCCTCCCAGGTGGCTTGCAAATACATCTCCGCCTCCGCCTCAGCCGCATTCGGGCGAATCTCGAGGCTAAGCTTGCGAAATTGGATGGGGGCCAAATCCCACACCACTAAAATCTCCGGTCGGGTTGCTGTCGGGCAGGCGTGGACCCGCAAAAAGACTTCGCCCCCTTCCCGGATCACCTCCCAACGCTTCACCCCCTTGGCGATACGCAAATACTGCTCCGGATTACGCCAGCCCTCGAATTTCTCCCGATAGACAATACGATCCGAATCCGCCCACCCCAGCACCGTTACCCCAAAACCCAACAGCCCCACCCAGGCTTTGACGCTCACGGTTGGCCCCTCACCTTACCATCCACCCCTAAAAGCCATCGCCCCGCCGAGGGAACTCGTAAGTATTTTCGACCGTCTGGCAGCTTTTCCACGCGGGCCGATGAGATTGCCGTCGAGGCAGTAATCTTCCAAGGTTCCCCCGCAAAAGTAAGCTCCTCCACGCTTGCAGACTTCCAGTCTCGGGGCAGTTGCGGCGCTACCTGGAGCCCACCTGCGACCGGTTCTATCCCCAGCACCCCATCGACAAAGAAATAAGGAACTAGGCCCGACTCCGGAAACTCCCTCAGTAAACCCAAAACATGGGCGGATCCCTGCGTGTTGGCCGGACGCCGCCGCAACTGATCCTTGCCGCATTCCGCCGAAATCTTTTCCCAGAGTCGACGCACGGCTTCCGCTCCCCCGTATTGCCGGCGCCCATGCAGGTCATAATAAGAAGCATAGAAAATTCCTCCCCCATTCTGAATTTGTTCGCCATAGGCGCCGTTGCCCCCCGGGGCCAGATCAAGCGCCCCATTCCACGTCTGCACCGGAGCAGCGACGGATCCGTAGGCATCGCGCGTATTGGCTCTGGCCGTAAACCCAAAGTGGTAGATGTCCGTCCCCGTGGAAGTGTCAGACGCCACCACCCTTTTCCCATCCAGCCAGTCGAGAATCGCCTCTCCTTGGGCTTTCTCCGGCAGGCCGAACGCCAAGGCCATTGTGTTGACAAAAGTAAACCCATAGTCCACCGCCTTGCCGTTCCGATCCACCCAACCCACCATTCGCCCAGCCTCTGCATTCCAAAAAGTTTCCTGATAGCGCTGGCGCACCACGGGACGAAGAGCCCGGTAGGAGGCCGCACGCTTCGTTTCCCCTAAGGCCTCTTCCAGCTCCGCCATGGCCCTCAGGGATTCATAAAAAAGAGCATTTCCATACGCGCACTCGTAACCAAAAAGCCAGATGTCCCAGTAATTCGTGCCAAGACTGCGCGACGTACCATCCGCCTCCTCCCCAGGATAAGTCAGCAATCCCGACCAACCCCCGAGATGTTCCAACTGGTAATCCATCGCCCGACGCGCCTTGGCCAAGATGGTTTCACCCGTTTTGGCATCCTTGGCCTCCAAAAAAGCGCGGTTCCTTTGAAAAAGATAGTGGTGCGCCACGGCCAACGGATAGATGGCGTTGTTCACGAAGTGCACGGAGTGATTCAGATGCTTCCGCACATCTGGGGAGGCCCAAAGGAGGCCACTATCATCCTGCTTGATGCGCGCAAGTAACTCCTCCAGACGTTTCGCCTCCGGATCCGAACCCAGCCAAGAAAGTTTGCGAGCCCCCCAAGACAACCATTCCGTGCTTTGAATCGAGACCATTCCCCCCTCCAAGGGACGGTCCGTCTCCCACCAACTATCAAACCGCTGATGCACCTCATTCCCGGCCACACCGAAATTTAACCAAAGATTGTTCCATACCCCCATTTCCTCTGGGGTTGGGCCCTCCGCCGTGAAGCCAGCCGCCCCACCCCCAAGAATTTCCGCTGATTTCAATTCCCAGAAGGGCCCCCCCGCGGAGTCCTTCGCGGGCGACCTCACCCGCGTCACCCCAATCCTCAGACATCGGGCCACCACCCCACGCAGGGGAAGCCAAACCTCCTTCCGCCCCGGGTTTGGGAAAAACGCAAAATCAGCGCTGGGCACGGGATACCAGGGTCCATCTGGGCCCATGGCTACCTCAAGGCAGAAATCCAGCGGAAAACCCCCCTCGCGATCCGGGGTCAGTTTTAACCAGTCCCACCGTTTTTGGCTTCCCCCATCCAGGGTCAGGCAGTTGATCCCTCCGGCCGCCTCAAACTTTGCCCGGTAGGGCCCCCCCGATATTTTGGGTCCAGCCACTCCCGCCACCGTCATCCACGCCCCCGCCATAGAAATTTTTTTAAAACCAATCTCGGGCCCAGTCTGCGGGACAACCTTTCCCATTTTTCCACGGGATGTCCAACCGGAAAGACCAACCGCCTCCCACGTCACATCCACGGGACCGGCCCGGCTCGCAGGGATAGCAACCTTCGCCGTCCCCTCCGCAAAACCCCGAGCCGAAGCCACGACTCGGTCATCAGAAATTTCCCAGACGTAATAAACCATCTCTTGCCGCCCCCCAACTTGTGCTTCCAACTGCAGCCATGTGCCCTCCCCCCTTCCCAAGGCACTTTCCCATCCAGAAAGGAACCCTCCCATGAACAAACCCCAAAGTATACCTGCAACCTGAAATCTTTTCATGAAGGACGAATGCGCAAGATGCAAATGGAAGACAGAGAAAATATCACTCAATCTGGCATTTTAATGTGACAGCACAAGCTTTGGATGAGATGATATATTTTGCATGAAATTAACTCCTTATTGGTTGGCGCGAGAATCCACCCCCGACACCCATGCCCTCTTTCGCGCAAAATTCCGTCTCCCGCGAACAGGTGAGGTTTCCCTTTCGCTCTCAGGCGCCAACTGGTTTTGCGCCTGGATCAATGGAGTTTATTTAGATGAAGGTCCTGCCCGCTTCCCGGGTCGCCAGGTCGACTACGCCACCCATAGGGTTCTGCTGGAGGCTGGCGAACATGTGCTGGCATTTCATGCCCACCACCTAGGGATCGATACACGCCTCAATCAGGCCATCACTCCCCCCTTCGTTGCCGCCAAGGTTTACTCTGGAAATAAAAGCCTACCCCTAATATGGCGAGGCTGCCTGGCGGAATCCTACCAACGCACAGGCCGCCGTTTAGGCTGCGTCCTGGGCTGGGTGGAGTGGTGCAATACCATCCTAATTCCCAAAAATTGGCGCGAGACCACTTTCCGCGACTCTCACTGGCAAAAGCCATCGGTCCGTCGCTCCCCACCCTCTTGGACATGGCGTCCTGTGGATCTCGCCCCCATCCTCCCCCTCGAAGTCCCCGCAAAAAAAATTGCGGAAGGCTCGCTCGTCAATATGAGCCTGCTGCACCACGATCCTACGTCCGCTTTTGTCACCCGTACACTCCACACCCACTCCCTCCCCACTCAAGGCCGCTGGGCACGATGGGATCTGGGTAGGGTTTGCCTCCTACGCCCCCGCCTCCACCTCCGCCTACCCCGCGGTTCGGTCGTCCAGATCGCCTATGCCGAATCCCTCACGCACGGGCGTGTCAGCCCCTACCTGAAGACCGGGTCCGGGGAAAACTCCTGCATGCTCGACCATTGGGAAACCACCGGGGACCCCCAGATCCTTGAGCCCCTCCACCCCAAGGGCGCCCGCTTTGTTGAGATTCACATCCTCGCCCCCTGCAAAAAAATCCCCACAGGAACGACACGGTTCTTCGAACGCACCGCCTATCCCGAACCAGCAACGGGCCAATTTCACTGCGGCGACCGTCTCCTCAACCGGATCTGGCAGGTGGGGGTGACCACCCTGCGGGGCTGCGCGGAGGATGCGATCACCGATAACCCCCACCGCGAACGAGGGCAGTGGCTGGGAGATGCGGTCGGGCCGGGAATGGACATCATTGCTGCCGCTTACCACGATTGGCGGCCCTTGCGCCGGGGCCTGCGGCAAGCTGCGGAATGTGCCGGCTCCGACGGCATGGTCCCAGGCGTCTTTCCAGGATCCTCCCAGATGCTCCCCTCCTTTGCTCTCCAATGGGTTTCCGCCATCCCCCGCTACTATCGTCTCACCGGCGATCTCTCCCTCCTGCAGGCCCTCTATCCCGCGGCCGAACGCAATCTCGATGCGTTTGCGCAAGATCTGCAAGGCTGCGGGGTGCGAACGAACCCCTCCCGCTGGAATTTCATCGATTGGGGCTATGAAGGCGCCTCCACCGTCTTCGGAAACCATCTCGACAACGCAAGAGTCGATCCCGCCCTCAGCCTTCTTTATCTCGAAGCGATCCAGCACTTGGCCCAATGGGCACTCATCGTGAGTCGTCCGAAACAATCCGCCCGCTGGCTCCAGCGCTCCAAAAAAATCGAGACCTACTGGCGATCCCGCTTCACCCGCGCAGTTCGCGAGGGTCGCTCCCCCAATTATCACACCAGCGTCCTCGCCCTGCGCACGGAAATTCTACCCCTGCCCTGCCGCTCCATCTTTGTTTCTGCAATTCAACGCCACCTCCTGGCCTGCTTTCCCAATAACACAAAGGGAGTCCGCTTAGATGCCCCGACCCTAGAAACCACCCAAGTCATCACTCCCTTCTTCCTGCACCACGCTCTGCCCGCCCTGATTCGCGAGGGGCATATGTCCTTTGTTTTGGCCCAAATCCGCACTTGCTGGGGTTGGCTTCTCTCGCAAGGCTATACCACTTGGCCAGAGGTTTTTGACTCCCGCTGGAGTCACTGCCATCAGTGGTCTGGCTGCCCCACCTGGATTCTCTCCCGCTATCTCCTCGGTCTGCATCCCCGCTTCGACCTTGGCTTTGGCCACTACGACCTTGCCATTGACCCAGGCGACCAATCCAGTGCCTCGGGGGCCATTCCCTTTCCCATGCAGTCAGGCGTCGTCCGTCTTACCTGGAAAAAATTAGCTGGGTTCATGCGGGTTACCCTCTTACCTGACCTCCCCATCGTCCTCCACCTACGGAATCAAACGCACCGCATCCCTGCGAATCGCCGTACCACCTTGCAAGTCCCTTTGACTCATCCCGCTCCTTCCAGCAACGCCCAGTCGCACCCCACCCGCAACGAACTGGTTTCCCCCTAGGAATTTTCGAGGTTAAATGACTTTGCCACACCTCCTTCCTCTGGGCATGCCTACATTTACGTCTTTCTCTTGGCTCTTTTCTAGGGGAGGCTCCGTTTCAATATGAACCCGCTCTTTGGCGTATTTTTTCACTGGTTGGGTGGTTTTGCCTCAGGTTCGTTTTATGTCCCCTACCGCCGCGTTCGTCTCTGGTCCTGGGAAACCTACTGGCTGGTGGGTGGTTTCTTCTCCTGGATCATCATGCCCCCCTTGATGGCATTTCTCATGACAAAAGATCTGCCCAAAGTTCTTCATCACCAGTCGCTCTCCACCCTTCTTTGGACTTACCTTTTTGGCGCCCTCTGGGGACTCGGCGGGCTCACCTTCGGATTGACCATGCGCTACCTCGGCCTGTCTTTAGGTATGGGCGTGGCCCTCGGGTACTGCGCCGCTTTCGGCACACTCCTCCCTCCCATCATGAAGATGTTTCTTCCCCAAGTGCCTGTGGATGAGAACATCGCCCAGATCGCCTCCACCCTGCCTGGACAAATCACACTCTTGGGCGTGATCGTTTGCCTACTCGGCATCGCGGTGACCGCTCTGGCCGGCCTGACCAAGGAGCGGGAAATGTCCGATGCCGACAAGAAAAAGAGCATCGCCGAGTTCAATTTTCCCAAGGGGATCGCCCTGGCCACCTTCTCTGGCATCATGAGTGCCTGCTTTGCCTTCGCTCTGGCTGCCGCCCGCCCCTTGGGCGAATCCTCTCTGGCTGCCGGCACCGATAGCATCTGGACAGGCTTACCCAAACTCGTCGTTGTCCTCCTGGGAGGATTTACCACTAATTTTATCTGGTGCGCCCATCTCCACCGTAAAAACCATAGCGCTTATCAGTACCTCGCCTCCACCATCCGCCCAGAACACACCACGAAATCCTCCAGCGCCAGCGAGCATGGACAGATCCCCAGCACCGAGATCCCACCCATCGCCACCTCCTCTTTGCGCATTCCTGTGGCCAACAACTATCTCTTCAGTGCCCTCGCGGGGATTGTTTGGTACCTCCAATTCTTTTTCTACACCATGGGCGAGACCCAGATGGGTAGGTACGGTTTTGCCAGTTGGACGCTGCACATGGCCAGCATCATTATTTTCAGCACCATGTGGGGTTGGATACTCCACGAATGGAAAGGGGCTAGTCGCAAGACCCATCATCTCATCGGTTTGGGAATTCTTATCCTGATTCTCTCCACCCTCATCATCGGCGTGGGGGCGTGGATGAAGACTCCCTCACCCCACCCCTAGCCACGGCAATTTTCTAAGCTCACCAAGGGCCGAAATCACTTTTACCCTTTCAAAAAATCATCCCAATTTCAACCTGATTTACCCATCGGGCCATCCCATGGGCAACTACCACAACTTGTCCGCACTGGTGGCAACGCCAGTCCGCAATTTCGGGCTGCCAAGACTAAACAAAAGCAAAAAGGCGATCTTGAAAGATCGCCCCATTGCAGAACCTTAAATTTACTTACCCATTACTGGGCAATGAGAGTTTACTTAGGATAACCTCATTGGCGCTTCTTGCGCACAACATAGAGGCAAGCCAAACCTGTCACTAAACATACCACGGTAGAGGGTTCAGGCACGCTAGTAACGGTAAAGTTATCAAAGCTGGTGTAGCCAGTCATCCCGCCCTCTGAGGAGGTATAAATTCCGGCATATTTCACATTGGCCGCGGTAAACTTGTTCACCCCTGCCGCCAGGGAACTATAGTCGGCCGAGGAACCTTCCAAAGAGATGTTACTGATAGCCCCAGTGGCGGTATTGATTTTGTAGCTCAAATCATAATAGTTAGCGGCCACAAAAGTGCCCCCGTACGCCACCGCGGTGCCTAAGAGAGAACTAGGAAAGTGCCCACCCGCAACTGGATCGTGCGTAAAGTTCAACCTACCTGCGCTGTCTAAAACCAGTCCCGTAAATTGGTTTTGAGAAAAGCCGCCTCCTCCCGCAACACTAAAGAAACCTAGGCCGAGCCCACGCCCATTCTGGGCACTACCGGTGGTTCCTGAACCCCCTTGACTCATGCCGATGGATGCCTTGATCTCGAGGAGTGAGGGAACACTTGCCCCAAGCGATATACCCCCACTCGATTGACCAGCGCCCCACGCGCTATCAGCAGGATCACCAAAACTATTCGTCGTATAAATGGTATCACCACTGATATTCATTCTCTCCCATGCCGCACCTGGCAAGGTGCTGTAGGTAGGTGTTTCTCGACCACCATCCATTAAATTGCCCCCACCACGACCGGCAAATGTATCTTGGATTAAGATTTGCGCGTTCAGGTCGCCGCCGAATCCTATGGCTAAGATTAGCCCAATGACTGTTGCCCAATTTTTGTGACTTAGTTTTTGGTTCATACGGGTAAGTTATCATTGATTGCAACGTTTGTCAAGAGGTTTTATCCATTTTTTCCAAATTATATTCTTATCCGTCCAAAACAATTCACGGTCGTATTACGATCAATTAATATGCAAGATGTTGTGAGAGAGACTTTTATACTTCATATTTTAACCCTGCTCATTGCATGGATCTACCCTAAGACTAACGGTTTGCTTGTGAGAACAAATTAGCAGAAAAGAGATCTTCTGGATAAATATTAATGCTTTCTTCAAAAAACCCGCAAAACTTCTGCGGAAACGGTTTACGGGACAACTGTACTTGCTTCCACTCTGTAAAACTTCTTTGTCGCGGGCACCACGCTGAATTGGCGGCGCACGTAGTCGGTCGGGTTGGCAACTCCAGTTTGATCTGTCGCCGTCCCCAGACTCGCCTCTGCCTCTGAATCCCCCAGCCATGCTCCACTGCCAAGGGTGGTTGAACTGGTAATAGCATAAGTTGCTCCGGTCCTTCGCGCCACAAAGGTAAAGAGAATCTGTGTGCCCGAACGGGTGGCAGTAAGAATCCCAGCGGAGGCAATCGTCGGATCGCCCCCGAATAAAAATTCTTGGTGGTTCGTCCAACCGTCCTGATCCGGATCGGTCGATCCGCTGGTATTCGAAAGACCAGGATAAAGTGCCAACCACTGGTCATACGGATCGATAGCGCCCCCCGTGATCTGGATCTGCAGGGAGAGGGCCGTACTGGTGCCTCCCGTATTGGTCGCCGTCACCAACACGGAACGATCCTCCGCCAAAGTCGGCGTCCCACTGATCACACCCGTCGTGGAGTTCAGCGTGAGACCCGCTGGGAGCGCTCCAGTCAACTGATAGGTTGTCGGATACGTAGCGGGATCGGGCGTGACCGTGATCGCGTAGCTAAAAGGATCCCCCACCGTACCCGTCAGAATACCACCTAGGCTGGTGATGACAGGGGCGTTGGGCACATCCTGAATTTGGACATCATCCACGTAGGAAGAAAAGTCGACGACACCATCGTTGCTAGTCGAAAGGAATGCCAACGTCATCGTGCTGTTGCGGGCGGTAAATGTGCCCGCATACGGGGTGTATTCAGTTTTGGGCGGCTGGATCGTGGTCAGGCCGGAAAAACTCAGAAGCTGGCCATCCAGTAATACCTGGAATGGATTGGCATCACCAAAAGTAGATCGGCCGATCGCCTTGAAACTGATCGTATAGGTTTTCCCGACCTCAAACCCAGCAATGACCTGCTCTATCCCGCCTGGTCCTTTGAGCAGGGCAACCTGTTCTCCCTGCGGCGCAGGAGGATTCCCATAGGGACTTCCATTGCTGAGAATACCACCACCATAATCAACAGTAGTACCCACGTTCTTTTTGATCGAGGTCCAGCCCGTCGCCGCTGTGCCTTGCTGGAAGTTACCCGCCCCCAAATAAGGAAATTCAAATCCGCCCCCAGTAAAGGATAACCCCAACCCTCCCAGACTCGTCGGCGTTCCGATGACGTCCAACTCGCGATACATCGAATGGCCATAGTTACTTCCATTTTTAAAGATAAAGCGGATCTGATCGACCCCGCTGGCTAGCGTGCCAGTGTTGAACTCACTAAAACCGCTCAACCCCGTGACCGTCACTTCGGCACTGCTAGTGCCAGACGAGCTGGGACGATAATCCACGGAAACTAGCGGCAGAAAGGCCCCAGCGGGCGCGCCCACTTTATGCACCTCCACATCGTATCTCTGCCCGAAGCGGTTTTGATCCCAACCTGTGTGGCTGACGATTTTGGAAATATTATAACCCCGCAGATTGGTGCTGGTATTCAGAGTGTAGGTGATGATTTCACCGACCTGACAAGTTGCGGAGTCGGCTTGGGCCCCAGTGCTGGTTCCTGCCGGGCCAAACTCCCCGTCGATAAGCGCCGGTAAGCCCGCACAAGCTTCTCTCGTGAAATCTCCCGTCGAAGCGGTGCTGGAAAGGCTCGTTTGCAGTAAATCAGTACTACTGACGATGTAGCCATCGGAGGTCATCGCTGTTCGGAGATAAGTGTACAGGGGATCGGTGGCCCCAAACTCCGTCGTGCGGAGTTGCCCAGTGGCCTGACTGAATTCATAGATCCTGTCGTTGATGGGTCTCCTCCATGTTCCATCGCCCATATTGCTAAATCCTAGGACGTTGAATTCCGCTCCGTAGGTTCGCGCCCCGCCAGTCGCCACAATAGTCCATGTGTTGGGATAGCCGTTGCCCGCCCCAGCGAGATCAAAGGCCAGCGACCCCAGAAGGTTGACGGTGCCCGCCCCATCAATGGTGTTGTTGACTCCATCACCCAGAATTTTGAACTGCTGGATCCCGTTGGCGGCCAACTCCACAGTTCCAGCATTCACACTCGTGTTGCCGCTATAGGTATTGGCCCCCGCGAAGATCACCTTGCCCGAACCGTTTTTGATCACTCCCCCCGTTTCCCCTCCGTCTTGAATGCTACCTCTGAAATGTAGATCGGCATCCCCGCTCACGCTTCCTCGTGCGACATCCAGCGTTAGCTTATTTCCAGCCCCTAAACGCAAATCGAAATTGGCGGCCACCACTGCCGATTCGGAACTCGCCAGCGTGCGCAGAGTGGGATTGGCGGAGACGCCCCCATTGCCCAAATACCAGTCAAAATCTCTGTCTCCCAGTTGGCTAATGGAGCCGCCGGTCATGGTGATCGTTTGGGCTGATGTCCCGCCCGTATTGTTGGCTCCCACAACCAACGAACCACCCTGAATGGTGATGCTGGTGACCGACCTCGTGCCTTCGCCACTATACCCAAGCGACCAGCCATCATTGAGGTAAACCGTGGCACCAGCACGAATAGTCAGGTTACCCGCAATGTTGCCTTCCTCTCCCTGCACCCCCAAAAAGGTCAAGGTGCCAGCGACCACCTCTGTTCCCCCAGTGTGCCGATTCCAAGCAGACAGGGTCAACCTGTAATCTCCCGTCTTGCGAATCTGCGCCGTGCCGATGTTAGAGCCGCTCAATAAAATGTCGCCAGCCGTAGCGGCAATCGTACGGGTTCCTGATCCCAAATCCATGTTCAAACTTATGGTTTGGATCCGGGTGCTCTGATTGGCAATGTCGCCATCCAGCACGATCGGGGAACCAAGCAAGGTGAATGCTCCCGCACTAGGCAGAAAATTTAACCCTTTGATGGTGGGTGCCGGTTCAGAATATTGGTAAGCTGAATTCGCCGCACCGACATAGGCTGAGGTAAAGTTCAGCGGATCAGCGTAGTTGGGTTCGACATCACCTACCCAGTTTAGTGGATTGCTCCAGGTGTCGTCCGCGCTTCCCCCACCCCCATCCCAAGTATTAGACAATCCCAGTCCGGTTACCGTCTGCGGTCCGGGGGCCGTGGGTAAGGTTGCGGTAAGAGTGGCCGGATCGCGCAACATCCGTCCCGCCTCGTACGTCAGTCGCAGGTACCAATCAGAGGGCAAAGCAGTGCCGTCCGCATCCATATTCACCCAACTTCCCTGATTTGGGGCTTGCGCCGCATTCTCGGCAACTTTGGTAATGGCCGTTCCCTCATTCACTTCATCAAACATTGCCACATAAATAAAAGTAGTTCCTGCCGCACATGCATTGTAGATCTGGCGCCAGTAGAATGCCCCCCCGTTGCGCGGGATCTGGTTCAATGTGCCGTTGTTGAGATTTTTCCAAGAAAAACCAGGCCATACCACGGTCCCATAGGCGCGCCCAGCAGCCACTGCGGCCACAATATCAGGGACGACTCTCGAAGTTTTCCAAGTATCGATCTGCGCATTATCGTTATAGCGGCCCACCGTCCATGGACTGATAACATCGTAGGCGCGATAGACATCGCCCCAAGCGGTGTCCGTGCGTGAATCGCCGTTCAGTGTTCGCCACTGTCCGGGGACTCCCCCCATAACCGAGGCGCGGTACTTTGCCGGCGCCTCCGATTTAAACCAGTTGATTAAGGCCAGGGCCGTCGCTGGGTTGGCCGGAATCCGATCGGTAAAGCCTGGGCCCCAAATAGCTACGATGGGCTTTCCATTTTGCTGTAGATAGCGCCCGCCGGTGGTTAATCCTTGATCCACCAGAGCCATCCAGTCATTTTTCAGAGCCGTTACCCAGAGATCGTCATCGGCCGGGCCGGAAATATCGTACATCACTGCGAAAACCCGCCCATACTCTTGACAGCCGTTTTTAATACTCCAAAGCGTTTTGTTCAACTGCTGCTTATATGAGGTATCTCCCCCCATGTGTTCGTGAATAAAGCGCTGGGCAAAGACCCCATCGATACCATACTCCTGCATCCATCGGACATGACGGCGCACCGTCTTCGGATTGCTGCCCGAGTAGAGCGGGGCGGGGGCCGCCCCCGCGCTCCCAATCGTCATCGCGGTGGGGATCAACTCGTCCGCATCAAACTCCCGCATGTCTGGATACATGTCCGTCAGTAAATTGGTGCCGTCAGGACTGGCATGATCATCTCCAGCACGAAAGCCACCCCAATGAATCCAGCGTGAATCCCCTGTAATCGGAGCCGTAAACCAGCCTTGGTAGCCGCACATAACTTTCCCAGTGAGGGTGGTGGAATCTACTCCCACCACTGAAGCAACAGCTGGAGTCACTTGCACGGTGAAATTGTCCATTTTCCCTTGGGTGGGCCCCCATTTGCCGAACCCCACCCATTGAATCGGATCGGAGCTATCCGGATTAAAATTTCCCCCATTATACTGCGTGGAGAAGACTAGGCCACCGTTGATGCGAAATTCCACAACCCACAGATCTGTGTTCGCCGGGTTGGTGTTATCAAGAACGATCTCCATGCGGCCCGAGGTGGCGTTGAGGGTGCGACTTTCACTGCCCGCCTGCGTTCCCCAGCTGAGGAACTGTGCTTGGCCGTTTTCGCGCAGAAGAAACATCGCACCATAGGCACTCGCCAAGCCCCCATCTGCCACAGGCAGGGTGGCACCACGTGCAAAGCACAAGCCGTACCAGTGCTCCCCAGCGGGATTACCGGGATTCAACTGGACATCCATACTGACGATATTTTTCCTGCCCGCCGCCACCCGAAAAGGTAGATAGTAGGATGGCCTCGTGTCTCCAGTTACAGCCCCGTCGGCTTTGATCGTATCGGACTGCGAAAGGGTATCATTGGATACGAACACTTCGTTGGAGGGACGGACATCAGGAGCTTGGCCCAACACGCTGGTGGAGGCGGAACCGCTGAAATTATATTGATAAATTATTTGAGATGCAGGGGCGGTTGCTTGCGCCTGACAACAGAAATTAAACAAGCTGAACGCTAATAAATATAACGGCTTAAGTTTCATAAATAGGAATCTTTTTTTAAAATTTGGGTTTGGATTATTCTACTTATTCTATAGCCTCTGTTATCATTCTATGCAGGGTTCCTCTTTTGTCAAGGGGGCATTAATAATATTCGATTTTAGGTATGGAAATTATTAATTTCCATACCTTGCAAGCAGGTGTTGTAACGAATTGATTCGCTGTTTTTGGAGGGTTTTTCGGGGGTTCGCTCTATCTGCATCGGAGACAAAAGTCACTGGCGATCCGCAAAGAACCACCGAGAATTGAATGGAAAATATCTATGTGTAGGGATACTCCTATGGGATCCTGTGATGCCAGCAACGAGTGGATCGCAAGCTCAAAACTGCTCGACCACTTCAGTCCCGGGGAAGCTGAAGAATTTGGGTGGTCGGCTCCGAGATGACGATGTCATGGGCGGAAGTTCCAAAGAAGCGGTTGTCAGACACCTTTCCGTTGAGATTCTGTGCTGGAATGAAGATTCCCGTGCCCTCGTTTTCATTGAAGACGATCATGTTCCCCGAGATATCGAACCCGTTGCAAGTTTCGGAAACGGCACCGAGGTTGATGAACACATTGTCGGGGCGGGGCGTGGCATAGGCGGCCGCCAGCATGTTATCCCGAACGTACAGATTGGTGCAGTTGTGGAAAGAGAGGGTCTTACCAGTGCCCTGATCCAGATTCTGAGGCCCCGCGATGGTCAGGGTGTTCATGACCACCACATGATTCGCATTGGAAACGCGCAGATTCACCGGGGTATCAATGTGGGAATTGTTCATCGAAAAAGAACCGCCGTTGGCGTCGACCACCAGACCGGCCAGGCCGCCCCCGCCGAAGCTGGGCCCTCGGATGTTCACCTCACCACCTCGGCTGTTGATGATGCCCTCGGTTTGTTTTCCGTAAATATTGCCACCCTGCCAGTCGAAACCATAGCCCTCAGTGAACTGAATTCCGAAGACACTAGAGTTATTGTTGTTGACCGATCTCATGTCCACAAATTGTAGGAGCGGGCGGACCGTTCCGGTGGCCTTGATGCCCCCGCTGAAGTAGCGGGGCATGGGGTTGCCGTCCTCGTTCTCCTTCGGCTCCCAGGTGAATAGACGGACATCCTGGACGAGGAGGGAACGGTCGCCAGTGGGGGACCCATTCCGCTGCGACACTTCGATCGCAGTGGCGGGGTTGGCGGTGTGCGGATCGATCCGAAACCCGTGCAGGAAAATCGGCACAGGCTGCGTGCAATCGATCTTAAATACCCCCTCCAAGCCGGTCACCGCGATGCCGGAGACGTGACTGCCGTCCCCGCAGATCGTCAGCTTTTGCCAGTTCGCCCCGCCCTGGGTCAGGTCCAGCCGGCTGGCAAGATGGTAGAAACCCGCAGGAAAATAAAGCGTGCCTTGGCCGCCGCTGTTCAAGCTGGTCCGCAGCGCGTTCACCGCGCTCTGCAGCGCTGGGGTGTCGTCCAGCCCATCGAGACCGTTGGCTCCGAAATCCGTGACGTTGATGACGGGGCCGTGCAGCAACTCATTCCACGGCACGAGGACGCGACCAGGCTGATAGCCGTACACCGGCGCCCTCGTCGCCGTCTCCTTGAAAGCACGGGGGGCGTTGGTCCGCACATAGGTCAGGCTCCCGCCATTAACGATAGGGGCGGACGCAGGGAAATTGTCCAAGATCGTGGTGCTGGCCACCCCAGATTCGATCTGCACGGCGGTGGCGAAAGAGCCAAACTGGTTATAGGAAATCGTGTTGTCCTCGCAGTTGGGACTTTGTAAATAGACTCCTGTTTGGGCTGAGGCACCGACGAACTCGTTATCGGAGACGATCACATGATGAGACTGCTTCACCGAAAGATGCCGGTAGGTGGGTTCCTTGCCTAGGGACACGAACCGGTTGTCGTTGATGGGGAAAAAGCCCTTGTGATCAATGATCACCCCAGAATCCCATGCGGAGATGTCACAGCCGATGAGTGCGCCCCCAAGATTCGAGGGACCCGTAAAGGCCGTGGGATCGACGTGCATGTTGATCCCGACATTCACATTCGTGATGGTGGTGTGCTCGATCACCGCCCCCTCTCCTCCTTTCCTCGTATCAATCCCCGTGTTCGCATCCGCCACGGTGCAGTTGTTGAAGGCGTAGCTGTAGTGCCGGTCGAGGAGGATGCCGGCCTGCATCCCTTGGCGCACACCAGTCACTCGGACATCCGTGAATTCGGGCAACAGCACTTTTCTCCCGACGATGCCGTATCGGAAGTATTTGAAGGGAGTATCCCGCGTGATCGCCACATTTTTGATCAGCGGAATCACGGACTGAATCGTGTCCGCGGTGGGCATTCTTTGGATCTCAATGGCGGCACCCGCATCCGCCGCGCCTGCCTGAATCTGCAAGTCCTGGATTCTCACCCCGAACTGAAAAAAATGACCCTCCGTATCGTTCACATTGAAGAACAAGGCCCCCTCTTGGGTGGCCGCATAAAGGATGGTGGCACCGATTCCCGCACTCTCGGCTCCGCGCAGAGTCACTCCCTGATTCAGACCATGAGGCAGTGCCTCTCTCTCGAACTTCAGGCGACGGGTAATTCGGTAGGTTCCCGACGGCAAAACCAGACAGCCACCGCCATCCATGACTAAGTTGGCGGACAGGTAGTTCAGGGCGTTTTGCAGTGGCACGGTGTCGTCGGCCACCCCGTCGCCCACCGCACCGAAGTCGGTCTTGGCATTCACCGTAAGCGAGGTTCTCGGTGCGACCGTTAGGGTTCGGGCGACTTCCGTGGCCCCGATGTAAGTGCTGTTCCCAGCCTGGCTGGCCCGAATAGTCGTGGTGCCGATGCCGATGATGTTCACCGTGTTGCCAGAGATGGTGGCCACCTCAGGATGGCTGCTGGTGTAAACCAGCGGAAGCCCGCTGGAGGATGAGCCGGAGAGCGTGAAGGACGGCAGACCGAGGGTCTTGGTGGGCAGCGGCGGAAAGGAGAGGCCCTGCACCTGCGGCACCGTGGCCACGCGGTAAAACTTTCTGCCCGCCGCGGATACCGAGATGCCTTTCCATTCGTATCCGCTCGGGGTCGGCCTCCCGGTGACCGGCGTCACTGCCGCGGCGGAGTTGACCCACGCCCCGGTGGCCAGATCCGCGCACTCCTGCAGGGCATAAACCACCGAACCCCCGGTGCGCTGCATCCAGGTGAAAACAAAACTGGCGCCGCTGGTGCCGACGCTCCACGAGACCGGATCGGCGGCGGCGGGATTGCCGCCGAAGGCGTACTCCGAAAAGGTCGTGCGCCCGTCTCCGTCGGGATCGGCCGTCCCGCTGGGGTTGGCCAGCCCGGTTTGTGCGGAAAGCCACTGGTCATAGGGGTCGATCCCCTCCCCCGGTACCCGGATCTGCAGAAGGAGCGGGCTGCTGGTGCCCCCCGCGTTCGACGCCGTCAGCGCGACGGTGTGCTCTTCCGCCTGGGTGGGCGTGCCGCGAATCACCCCGGTGCCGGCATCGAGCGTCAGACCGGCGGGCAGGGTCCCGGTGATCTGGTAGGTGGTGGGATAGGTGGTGGGACTGGGCGTGACGGTGGCGGAGTAGCTGAATGGCTGGCCCAAGGTTCCGGTAAGCAGACCATCGGGGCTGGTCAGGACCGGGGCCGCGGGCACGGAAATGTCCCGGTTGGCGAAACCAAACCAATGCCAGCCTGCATCTCCCAAGTTGACATATCCGATGACGTGACTGGTGCCGTCCGCGGTGAATTCATGATCGACGCGCAGGCCGTTGCCTTGGCCGTAAGTGTTTTCATCCACGGTGAGGGCACGGTTCTCGCTGGTGAAGGTGGCGGTGCGGTGGCCAGTGGCATCCCAGCCCAGTCCAAAAAACGTGGTACGATAGCGCCGCCCAGAAATCAGCCCAGTCAGGGTCAGGCTGCCTTTCTCCCCGCCATACACGAAATCATTCGCTAGGATACGGCTTCCGCTGCCGTTGGGATGGTTGTTGGAGCCACTGTTGCCGTTGAGGACCACGGCTGGTCCGGTGAAGAAAAAATCGCTCCCAGAGGGGTTGCCTCCAGCGATACCGCGGAAGGTGACCCCATGGATCACTGCGCTCGCAGAGGTGCCAAAATTATAGGCGTGGGTGTAGGGGGCGCCACTGCTGATTCCAGAACTGGCATCATCGGTCCAGGGAGAGACGGAAAAAGTTTCCGGCTCGTCGGGAAGGAGGCGGTTAGCAAAACCGAAAAAGTGCCACGATCCGTTGTAGGAAAGAACTTGAGTTGTGCCAGCGGCGGTGAAATCGAAGTCTAGAAGGATCCCCTTTCCTTGGCCGAACTGGTTTTCACTGGGCGTGATGCTCCGCCCGTTGGCGCTGAAAGTGGATAGGCGGCTACCCGAGCTGTCCCAACCAATGCCAAAAAGGGTGGTACGATAGCGCTTGCCAGCGGTGAGCCCCTGCAGGGTGAGCGCGCCGCTACCAGCTCCGTTGTACAGGAAGTCATTCCCCAAACTGCGGCTGGCACTGGGATTGGGCAGGTTGTTTTGCGGGTTGCCATTATAAACCGAGGGGCGGTCCGTGACGGAAAAGGAGTTCGCCACGGATGGATTTCCGCCGTCCACGCCGGTGAAAGTCACCCCGTTGATCACGGGGCTAATGCTGGCAGCTCCGAAGTTGTAGGCGTGCGTGTAGTTGTAGTTGCTACTGATTGCGGAGCTGGCGTCGCCGGTCCAAGGACAAAGGGTGAAGAAAGAGCCAGCTGCGGGTATGGGCAGGACCCGCAGATCGTCCAGAATCAGCGCCGTGTCGGCAGTCGAAGTACTAGTGATGGTCAGGGGCATCGAGGTGTTGGTGGCGATGAAATTCATCGCCACCAGATAGTAAGGGTTCCTGTCACTTGCTGATCGAAGCAAGGAGCCGACACCCTCGTTACCCACCTGCAGAAAGAACTTTGGAGGCGTCACTCCTGAACGCCGATTCACATACAGCGAAAGCTGATAACTTTGGCTCGGGGTGAGGTTAGTGATGGTGGTGGACAGGGTGTTCGTCGGCTCGCTCTCCCAAGTCTGGATGAAGGCCACCTGATTGCCTTCGGGAAAGGTTGCTCCGTTGTCGGCGAAAGGGGCAAGATCGTGGTTGTTAAGGCCAGCACGCCCCGGCACCGTCTCTGCCCACCCGCTAATGGCCGCATAGCCCGGCCAAGGCGGAGAACCGTCCCTTTCAAAGCTAGCGTTGGGGATATGCTGAGCAAGCGACACCGATGTCATGACCCCAAGGACAAGTAGCGGAAGTCCCCCAAGAAAAGAAACTTGAGGATTGCTTATTTGTAACAGGTTGGAACTTCTCCCTTTGGATTTTTTCATACTAAGCACCCTTGCTACTTTCATTCTATCCACGCTTAAAAAATAATCAAGGGGGTGTCTGGGCCAGAACACCCTTCACCCTGCCCCCAAATCTGCTCAGAAAAGTTACCGGACGATCTCCAGCTTCAGGTTGCTAAACTTTCCCGGAATCGAGGGTGAATCCAAAGTGCTCTTGCCAAATCCAATGTGGGTGATGGGATCGATGGTGTCGGGGTTGAACTGTATTCCCGCAAAAGCCGTCTGGTAGACCGTTTTTCCTTGGAAGCGGAACTCCAGCGTACATCGATCTGAATTTTTCATGGTGTTGTCCAAAATAATTTCAAGGCGCCCGGCCGTGGCGCCCAGGGAGGCCACTCCTGGACCACTTGGCTCCGTGCCCCAAGTGAGGAACTGCGCTTCCCCGTTGCCTCGGATGAGGAAGAGGGCACTGTAGGCCGCGGCCAAGCTTTTATCCGCCTCAGGCAAGGGCCCCCGAATGAACCCGATGGCATACCACTCCTCGCAAGGGCTGGAAGGATTTAACTCCACCTCCATGGATAAAACATACTTGCTTTTCCCTGCGACCCGAAAAGGAAGATAAAAAGAAGGTTGCCCCCCGCTGGAAAGGACAAGACCGTTCGCTTTCACTTGCCCTGTTTGCGTTGGGCTGTCGTTCGAAATGAAAACCTCCTGCCCAGGTCGAACTTGGGGAGCTTGGCCCAGCAAGCTCTGCCCCACGTCGCCGCCAAAATTATACTGATAAACAACCTGAGCAAAAGCGGAGGCCCCGCTAAAAAAACATAAGATCAGCACCCGTGCCTTGAGAAAAAGGGTGTCCATACCTCCATGTAGAAGACCATGGCTTCCAAAGCAATGGAATTGGCATGACAACCATCCCGCCCCCTCCCCCTTTGTGCGACTCGGGCACCAAGTCACAGGTGCTTAACCTTCGCAATTTCTAACACTCGACAACCTTGGAACCGGTTTACTTATCTTTGCCACCCTCCGTTCGAGCTCTGATCGAGGGGTGCAAAGGACCTAAGGGGTGCCATTTTTGCGCCACCCGGAGGCGCAGGGCGGGGCCAGCGAGCCAATGGAAGCGAGTGGTTTTCGGCCCGATGGCGCACTCTAGACTTGTGCCTTCGAAGGCCATCCGGAAGCGCAGTCCGGTCCACGCTTTGGGCAGCGTGGGGGCAAAATGGAGCCCGTCAGGATAGTCCCGCATCCCACCAAATCCGTGCACCAGCGCCATCCAAGTGCCACCCATACAGGCCGCATGTAATCCTCCGGCAACATTCCCCTTAAAGTCGTTCAGGTCCATCCGAGCGCTGAGCTGGAAAAAACGGTAGGCCTCCTCCACCCGACCCAGTTCGGCAGCCAGAATGGCATGGATGCAAGCCGAGAGGGACGAACCATGATTCGTGCGGGGCTCGTAAAAATCGTAATCCGCGGCTTTAACTTTGCGGGAAAATTGATGCCCTTGGACAAACAGCATCAAGACCGTGTCGGCTTGTTTACACACTTGGGTGCGCCAGAGCTTCAGGGGGTGGAATTTTTCACGGATGTCGGTGTGCATCGGAATCCGCGTCATATCGACAGGGGCTAAGTGGAGGAAACTATCGTCCTGCGGGTGGATCCCTAACTTCTTGTTCCAAGGGATAAACATGGCTTGGCTCGCCCGCACCCAACCGTCGCGCTCGGCTCTGGTAAATCCACCTCGGGCGAGAAGAGCGGAAAACTTTTTGGGAGCCTCCACCTGCATGCGATCATAAATTTCGGCTGCGTAGGCCAGATGCCATTGGGCCATGACATTCGTGTAGGCATTATTGTTCACCCCGCAGTTGTACTCATCGGGACCGCACACCGCATTGAGGCAAAACGCCCCATTCCGATGGGGCACATAGCCCCCGAGATCCTCCAGAAAACGTGCTGTCTCAAAAAGCATCTCTGCCCCCTGATCCCACAGAAAATTCACATCTCCGCTTAGCTTGACGTAGCGAAACACCGCCCAAGCCACGGCCGAAACAAGGTGGTATTCTGCCGTGGAAGCCTCAAAGACGGTCGCACACTCCTCGCCGCTAATCGAATTCCAAGCAAAGAGCGCCCCCCGGTTACCGACGTCGCGGGCCCGCTTTCGCGCCCGATCGAGAAGGCCATACCGATATTCGAGCAACGACTTCACCAGCCTGGGCTCGGTATAAAGGGCCATCGGGGCGATATACATTTCCGTATCCCAAAATACGTGCCCGCAATACTTATCCCCCGTGAGAAAATTCGCACCAATGCTCAAGGTTGGCTGCTCGGGAAAACTTTGGCGGAGCTGAAAAAGATTAAATCGGACGGCCTGCTGATCCGCTGGGGCACCCTCCACCGCCATATCCCAAGCATCCCACCATTGGGCCCACCACTCCCCCTGCTCCTCCAGCAGGAGGCGGACACCGTCTTTTGCGTCCCGTTCCACCTCCAAGTGGGCACGATCCACCAAATCGTCTTTTGGTATTTCGAGCGTGGTCAAGAGGGCGAGATGTTTCTCGATTTGCAAGGTTGCGCCAGGAGCTAACGAAACAGAGATTTCCCGCCATATCGCCCGCTCCTCACGCCGTATCGCGACTTCCACCTCTTCTTGGTTGGAAAACCGGGTCACGACCGCGGCAACCGCGGCTTGCGACCCATCCGTTGGCTCAAGCGAGAATGTATCGCGGTTGCCCCGCGTCTCCATCGCCCCCAGGGTAATCGGCTGACCTGGCAGATGCCAGTGACCGGCCGGCACGCTTACCCCAGTGCCCAGACGAACGACACAGGGAGTGATCGCCTCCACCGTGTACTGCACCAGAGCGGCATGGCGACGCCTCATGCTTACCATTCGGGTGGAGCGAAGCCGAACGGCTCCCCCACTGGAGGCACGGAATTCCGCCTCGCGGACCAGAACGCCCGCCCGCAGGTCGAGCCATCGGGTGTGCGTTCCAGGCACCGCACGGTCTGGCCCCATCCGTTCACCGTCCACCTCTAAATCGCACGAGAGCCAATTCAGTAAACCCAGCATGATCTCCAGATTTTCGGCAAAGCCAGGCAACTTCCACAAGTGCACATAGGGCTTTCGACCAAAGACGCCGTTGGCAAAAGTCGCGGCATATTCCTGCTCCGGCCAAGGCGTCTCCTCCAGTGAGCCTCGTACGCCCAGCCGGCCATTGCTTAAGGCAAAAAGCGATTCCCAGTAGTGAGCCCGTGCGGGCCGAAAGGTGGACTGCGTCACCCGCCACGGTTCCGGTTGAATGCGCTCCAACCTCCCCGTTTCCAAAATAGCCGGAAGATCCACCGACCGAAAATCCAGCATCGTTTCGCTGGCATTCGGCAGGGATTCGGGCGAACCCACGCCGATCGATTTCATCCCCGCGCGACGGGCCGCCTCGATTCCCGAGACCGCATCCTCAAAGACCAAGCAGTGAAACGGCGGAATGTGCAAGCGCTCGGCCGCTAGAAGAAACACCTCGGGATCAGGTTTGGAACGTGCCACATCCAGCCCGCACACCACCACGTCGAAAAGATCGCGAATGCCCAACGTCTCGAGCACTGCGGGGGCGTTTCGGCTCGCGGAACAGAGTGCGGTGCAGATGCCGGCTTTGCGGGCCGTAGCCAGAAAGGCAAGTGCCCCAGGCACAGTATCCTTCTTCGTAATTCCGGCGATATGCTGGATGTAAACCTCGTTTTTGCGCGCCGCCCACTCTTCCCGCTGGTTCGCCGTCGCATGGATCTGGTTGTGACGTAAAATCCGATCCAGCGCTTCCGGGCGGGCGATGCCACGCAGTTGCTGGGCCAACTCATCTGGGAAATCCCAGCCCTGTTCCTTCGCTAAGACCTGCCAACCGAGTTGGTGAAAATGATCGGTCGTCACGAGAACCCCGTCCAAATCAAAAAGAAAGGCACGGATGAGGAAAGAGGAGTCCGACTTGGCGGGGGGAGTTTTCGCCGGATTCGTTTGGGAGGGGGATTGTTTCACTTTTTTCATACCTCGTCCTGACCTTCTGCGCTTGGCCATCTGCCCCCTCTTGGGTTCTGTCCAGTGGGCCCAACTATACCCTCTCCTTTAGTACCCCTTCCCTGAACTGTTTTTCCTTTAGCGGTGGGGGCCGTCTTCCCCGCTGGTTTCGGAGGAGCCGGCAGTGATACCCGGCGGGAAAAAACCAAACGAACCGGCCCGAGCAGTCCTGAGGGTACCATGGCTTCGCCTTGATGCAGACGCGCATCCCCCCAGGAAGCGAGATACGGTCGGAAAGAGGTGTTGGCAAACGCCTTTGGGTCACGGAGTTCCCCGATCAGACGATTGCGCCATGTGCCAGTCACGCTGACTTGTAGATTGTTGATCCCATCGCGGAGGCGGTCAGTCACATCCCAAACGTAGGGGGGATTCCATCTTGAGCCGAGATCAACCCCATTCAGCGTCACCTCGCCGATCGATCCACACGCATCGCCGAGATCCAGATACACGCGGGTCTGCGGCGTGCTGGGCGGTTGAGGAAAGTGAGTGGAATAAACGGCCGTACCGGAAAAGAAGCGAACTTGCGGATTTGGGTGGCCACTGAGAGGAGCCAATTTCTCCATCAGAATCTCCCCCTCCGCCACGTTTTCCCGAGGAAACCGCACGGTCCAAGGTTCTGCCAAAGGGTGTGGATCGGGCAGTTCGCTAACTTGAATCGGCACCTCAGAGCTATCGGAAAGTTTAAATTTATAATTTCCCCCAGCCAACACCTCGGCCGTAACTCCACCGTTCGAGCCGAATTGAATGTCACCTACCGGCATCCAAGGGCGTTGGCGCGGGTCGGTCAGCTCCTTTTCCTTCGTGATTTCTTGGGCGGAAAGAGCTTGGTCACGGTGTTTTACCTCCGTCATCTCCCCGCTAAAGGCCAGACTGCGTTGCCCCCCCTCCACCGAGGCGATGGAACGCAAAGAGTACCGGCCAGCGGGACCCTCCGCCACGGGTCGCCCATCCACAAATAAAGTTAAGCGCCCCTCTTTCGCCGTTAGGGCAACGTGCGCCCAGTCTAGGATTTTTGTTCGGTGTGTCAGCACGGGTTCCAGCACCGACCCTCCTGTCGCTAAGACAAGAACACCATTCCGGCCAGCTGAGAGGGTGGCAAAGGCTGTGCCTGGGGGCTCCGTCACCCGATGGCCAGGTCGGATCGGGGTCACTTCGTTCACCTCCTCCCAACGCAAATCGGGCGGAAAGGCCGTGTCAATCCGGGGGCGCACCCAGCCCATCATAGTAAATTCTGCAGATTGAGAATACTCCCCGTTTCCAAGAAATCGTGCCCCCGGGGAAATCTCACCCGCTCGCTCCACCACCCCATCGCGCGAGAGGGCGATGATGGAGGGCACAGTCGGCTTCCGCCCGCGAAAAACAACCAAGACCGATTCGGTTGGGTTCAGCGGGAGTCTCACCCGAGTGCCACGAGGTAAAATCTCAAAGGCCGCCGTGGGTACCCGTCGCCCCGTGGCCGGATACCACAATTCAGGAGCTTTACCCTCAACCCGAAATTCGGGGGCCAAGTTGAGAAAAAGATCCGTCTGGTTCGCGACAAAGTAAATTTCATCTTGCCCTGCTCTTCGGTGGATCCATCGGACCTCGCTCGGATCCAACCCTCGCACATCCGGCGGAAGGTCGATCGCCTGACAAACCTCTTTTAAAGACATGCCCCAAAACACTCGGCCTTGCCCGTAGTTTCGGGACCCCGTTGATTTTGCCGCAGGTGTCCCCCAAAGCTCGCGTGCCAGTTGGCGCACCTCCTCGTCCGCCTTACCGTATTTCGACAAGCTCGGCGAGCGCGTCGGGGGTGTTCCGACCAGAGTGCCCCCACGTTGGACCAGCTCAGCGATCCGTCGGAGAAGTTCCGGACGCATGGTGTCCGATTCGGGAAGATGCAGTACGCGGTACGATTTTCCATCCGGCAGAACCCAGCGACCCTCGCGCACCTGCAACTTGCCCAGCAAAACCTCCGCATTCATAAAATCAAAATCAAAGCCAGTCGGCACAATCGCCCGAGAGGATCCGTCCATGCGTGGGGCATCCTCCGGAATCAGGAGGGCGAGATCAGCCACATGGAGCCCCTGTTGTAAAAGGGCCTGAGCCCGACGAAAATAGGTTATCCAGTTCCGCCCCTTCTCAAACCAGGTGTTGTGCCGATTAAATTCGGTGCCGAACCACGTCTGCATTCCTGGCTTGCGATCATTCCATGGTTGGTGCATTGAAACATGCAGAGTCCAGTGGTTGATCCCCTCCGTCATCGCCCAATCGCCCCGCCTCTTCAGCAAGGCAGGAGTGGTTCCAAAAAGTCGCGAGGCACTGGTGAAGGCCTCGGCCGAGACGATCGCTTTGCCATAAATGTGGGCTGCGGAACTCGCTCCACGAATCTCCATCGGACCTAAGTCTCCCGTGGACCAAAACTCCCCGGCAATAAGATCGGCCCGCCCGCCATATTGCAAAAATTCCCCCGGAAAACCGCAATGCCCATAGTTCTCCAGCCACAACTGAAGGCCGTTGGTCTGGCAGGCCGATTGCAAACCACCGACAAATCCCCCGGCGATCTCGTCCGCCACAAAACGCCGCAAGTCCCAAAGGAACCGTTCCGATTGATCGGCAGACCCCACCAACCGCCCAGTGAGCACGGGAAACCATGGCAAGGGGTCGTAGCCAAACCGCTCGCGAAACAGGGCGGTGGAACGATCCGACCAATTTTGCGATCCCATCTCGTAGCTGTCGGAAATCACATATTTTAACGCCCGACGCTCCACCGCCTTCATTCCGCGCAGGAACAGTCCGACAAATTGGTCCAAATGCCAACGGACCATTTCCGGCGACATTTTGTCGATCTCCCAACCCTCGCCCTCCGTACTAGCTGGAGCGTTGCGCGTACCCACTTGGGCCAAGCCCACCCGCAAAATAAGCCATCTCCCTGCGGGCACGCTCCAACGGAGCATGCCGTCCGCCGAGATTTTCTGACTCAGATCGACCATCCCGCTTGTCTGGATGATTCCGTCGGGGGTCGCGGGCTCGTAGGGAGGGGGCCAGAGGTACGTCCTATCCGTCGGCAAGGGGTTGAAATGCATTTTTCCAAGTTGCTTTTCCACATAATGGTCCAATCGGGGGGAGGATAGGAGTTGGATGGCCGCAATCTGCGCTCCCGCGGGCGCATGGGTGAACTCCAACTCAAACTCGGTTGCTTGGAGGGGAGGAAACGCCGCCACCATCGGTCCCTGAACCAAAAAACCTTCGTTCGCCCGCATCGCGTTGCCGGGGCGATCCAACCGGAGTTTGGCCACCGGACGGAATTTTCCTTGGCCATCTTTGGCTTTTAATTCTGCCAAGCCCGTCAAGCCGCCAAGACCGGGATAAATCTTCAAAGTCTGGACGGAAACCAGACCAGGGGCGGTCATCCGGAGACGCATTGGGCCATCGCCACCGGGCAACGTCAGAGCCGAAATCCGGATCGGTCCCCAAGGCCCCATGCCCGTTGGGCCAAGCACCATCGCCGGACTCCAGGCCGAATCATCGAAACTTTCCCCATTCCAACCACCAGCCTCCTCGTGTGCGGTTTTCCACTTTGCATCAGTGGCCAACTCCTCCGGCGGGCCCGACGTAAATTCGATCTTCATTTTCCCCACCAAGCCCGCGGGGTTGGGTTCACTGCCCAAATTCTTGACGCAAACCGCCAGAATGTTTCTGCCCGGCTTCAACTGCGCGGCAATATCCATCGGGCGGGCCTCGTTCCAAGAGGTACTGCTTCCCACAGTGACCCCGTTCACCCAGCAGACGTATTCGTTATCCGCCGTCATGGACAGGGTCGCCGCCTTCACCTTGCGGTCGGACGACAACGTAAATACACGCCGAAAGAAAACGGATCCTGGCGCGGCGGCCCCCACGTCCGCCACCTCTTTCCAAATCCACGATGTTCCCTCCAAGATACAGGGATGGGCCGGGTCGGCGCCCGTAAGCAGAGATGCGTTGGGCGCTCCTTCTCCCGCCGTGAACGTCAGGGGTACGGACGCCTCCTCCACGGAACCGGTGAGAGGATAGGCGTAAACCCAACTGGCCGAATCCGCCAGACCCGGATTTGTCAATTTTTCGCTAAATTCCTTAGGCCCCTGCACCACCACTTCGGTGGTTGCCAGATAGCGCATCGATTTTTCGGGCGGGACCCACGGCCCACCCGCTTGGCTCCATCCGGGACAGTTAAAGAGCCCTATATCCACCCCTACCCGTGCACCTTCGCGGATCGCGTGTTGCACGCACTCCATCCACTCTTTGCTCAGCACCTTGACCGATCCACTCGGCACTGAGGAAAGAGCAATATTGCCTATGGCCGCCGCCCCGATCCCCACACGTTTCATCGCCTCCAAATCTTGCGTGATGCCCTCCTTTGAAATTTGGTCGCTGATCCAATACCAATAGACCCAAGGCGCGGTCGCCGGAGGTGGATCAAGAAAACTTTTTTCTAACGCATCCAGATTCTCCTTGGGGGAGGCGGCTCGGGAACCGTCTACCCCCTCCGCCTCTTGACTGCGCGGCATCATCGGTAAGGTCCATCCCGGCTCAAAATCCTCCCCGTCCCTGGCCACGGGACGTTTTTCCACGGGGGCAGACTCCGCTAATTTCTGCACCTGACTCAGCTCTAGCGGTTGGTTGAAAAGCTGCCACCCCAGCGCCGTTCCGGTAAATCGCTCCTTCTCCGGTCCACCCTGCTGATTCCCCGGATGTACGATCCAAAGACTCGCTTGGCCCACGGCCACCATTTGCCCCTTCACAAAAAGGCTCGGCACCCTGTTTTTATAAACCACCGCAATCGGGGTCTCCTTCTCAATCAAGCCACTCCAGCGTAAGACCGGCTCGAAATACCCCTCACTATGTTCCAACACTTGAATCCCATTCTTCCCGACACTAATCCCCGCGCCAGCATGACCTTTTCCATACAAGCTATGCCCAGGGTCGGGATAGATGACAAATTCACGAAAGTCACTAATCTGGATCTGCCCTTGGGGTAAAAAACAAATTTCTGTCCGCGGTTGGGCCCAACCCGCCCAAGTAAAATTATTAGAAATCGAACCGTGATCTACTTCCACCGCAACCGGCTCCATCACTTGATCCGCCCATCCCACCGTCGCCGCCAGCCCAGCCCCCAAGAACAGAATTCCACCACCACCTCGAAATGAAAAGGGCCAAATCTTCAAGCATCGATACTTCCCCAGCAAAAAGGAAAGCGCAAGACAGCATCGTTTTGGATTATTTAAAGTTTATTGACACTTATTTTTCTTTTCATCCAGATTGTTTGCCTTTCTTGCTTAAATCTCCGCCTCGCTTCTCTTTACCCTTTGCCTGGGTTTCCCATCGCCCTAATTTTTCACTATGCAACTGCCCAAAACCGTATAACTCTATGGGAGGATCAATCTAATCTCCTTCGATCGACTTAATTTTATGTTTAGATAAAAGACATTATGATGAGTAAAACACTTTTTTACCTCTACCCGTCCTTGAATCATGAGATTTATGGCGAATCCTAAGGATAATTCTCCCGCCCGACTCTGGCCGGCCCAACTAGATACTTTTTCTTCAAGCCGCTTTTTACCTGCCTTCACTTTGGTTGAACTGCTGGTTGTCATCGCCATCCTTGGCTTGTTAGCGGGCCTTACCACCACAGCCGTGGGAAGAGCCCGCTCCTCCTCCCTTGCCGCCAAGGATATGGCCAATCTCAAACAAACCACCTCACTTGTTTTACTAGCAACTCAAGAACGCGGAATAATCATTGGTAGTAAGGGAGAGGCAGGAGGTCTGAATTGGGTTCTTGATGTGGATGATGTTTTTCCGGGAACTTTGAACGGCGAAGTTGGGGGGATCAAAAACTGGAGCTTCAGCCAAAATCCCAACCATATTTACTTATGCCCAACCCTCTTAGCCATGCGCCCTTATCTGACTCTCCAACAAGTAAGACATCAGTGGGCCATAAATTACGAGCTAATCCAAAAACCTCTGGCAGCTGTTCCACGGCCTTCAAAAACTGTTCTCTTAACTACAGCTGTGTGGAGGGGACTGCAGCATGGTTGGGGACAACTCGAATTCATTCCCGCTGAACGCTTAAATCCCGACCTACCTTATCCAGCCAGACGATTAAGCACGACCGATCCATCTACCGCCAAAGCAACGACCCCTAAAACTTTGATGTCCTTTGTCGACGGACACATCGAAATCATCTCGCAAAAAGACCCCACCTATTTTCCCGTGAACACCGGCAAGCCCGCTTGGACGCCTTGATTCTACCACCCCCAGAATTTCTCTTGCGCGAGAAATCTCTGGGATAGATTCATTCACGAATTTCTTACGAACTAACCCGCCAAAATCAGCATTTTTTTGCCAAAACGCAATGCCTTTCATCGAGTTGCTCTGGATTCACAAATCGGCATGATGTTCTTTTATGCCGAAACCCCACCCTCTACGCGTTGGTCTTTTTGGTATCGGTCTGGAGGCTTACTGGCCGCAGTTTGAAGGATTAAAACCAAGGCTGGAAGGCTACCTCAGCCAAGTGGCCGACAAGATCACCCGTCCCGGTGTCGAGATCTGCAACCTCGGCCTCATCGATTCGCCAGAAAAAGCCATGGAAGCCGGTCATGCCATGAGGCGGGCAGACGTGGACATCATCTTTCTCCACGTCACCACCTATGCGCTTAGTTCCACCGTACTGCCCGTGGTCCAGCGGGCTAAAGTTCCTGTCATCATCCTCAACCTCCAACCCGTGGCAGCCATGGACTACAAGACCTTCAACAAAATAGGTGACCGGACCAAGATGACCGGTGAATGGCTCGCCCACTGCGGCGCCTGCCCGGTCCCGGAGATCGCCAACGCCTTCAACCGTACCCGGATCGGCTTCCACCAGGTCACCGGCACTCTCCAGTCCAGCGACCCCGCCTGGCAGGAAATCGATGACTGGATCGAAGCAGCCCGCGTGGCTCACGTGATGTCCCACAATCGGCTAGGACTGATGGGGCACTACTACAATGGCATGCTCGACATCCACACCGACACCACCCGACAGGTCGCCTACTTCGGTGGTCATCTCGAGATCGTTGAGGTGGAGGAATTGGCCGCCTTACGTCGCGGGGTGAAACCGGCCGAGACGGAGGCCAAGCTGGCCGAGTTCCGTAAGGAGTTCGACATCCAAAAAGATTGTTCCCCTGCCGAGCTGGATCGTGCCGCACGCACCGCCGTGGCCTTGGATAAGTTGGTTGCCTCCAAAAAACTAGGGTCTCTCGCCTACTACCATATGGGCACGGGTAACGAGGAGCACGAGGATGTGATGAGCTCCGTCATCCTAGGCAACTCCCTACTTACAGCCCGTGGCATCCCAGTGGCCGGCGAATATGAGGTGAAAAATGCCCAAGCCATGAAAATCATGGATAGCTTCGGCACTGGAGGCTCTTTCACGGAGTACTACGCGATGGATTTCGATGATGACGTGGTCCTGATGGGCCATGACGGCCCCGGCCACATCAAGATCGCATCAGGCAAAACCAAAGTCCGCCCGCTGGAGGTCTACCACGGCAAGGTCGGTAAAGGACTCTCCGTGGAGATGAGTGTCCGTCACGGACCAGTCACCCTGCTCTCTGTTGTGGAGTATGCTGATGGCTCCCTAAAACTTCTTGTGGCCGAGGGCGAATCAGTACCCGGACCCATCCTAGAGATCGGCAACACCAACAGTCGTTACCGTTTTTCCATCGGTGCACGGGCTTTCGTCGAACGCTGGAACGCCCAAGGTCCAGCCCATCACTGTGCGGTCGGCGTCGGTCATATCTCCGCAAGGCTTGCCAAGCTCGGCGCTCTGCTCTCGATGGACGTGGTCCGAATCTGCTAAGTACCGCCACCCTAAGTACCGCCACCTCCTCCCACTCGACAGATCAAGAGCATGAAAGACTCCTTCTGGGTCAATCAAACCCCCGAACTGGGCAGCGAGGCACTCTTCCGTGGTCAGTTTCGGCTCGTGAGCGACAGTTGCGTGCGCATCTGCATGGTGGGTGCTTCTTGGTATCAGGCATGGATTGATGGAAAGTGGCTACTCGAGGGCAAGCGGTGTTCCATTCGCCAAGCAACCGAAGGGTGGCTCGTCGTCCGGACATTAAGCCATTTTATTTTTTGATTACCCTGTTGTCGGCACCATCGTCACGAACGGCTTTGTCATTGGCGGGCTGAAAAGCATTTCCTTGCACGGTGTTCTGGTCGGCGAAGTCGCGGTTATCAATGCTGCTGCCAAAAGGATAGCCGGCATCGTCCTCGCAGTAGGATCGACGCCCCTGCCGAGATCCCAGCCATACCCCGTAACTCCCCTGCCGCAGATCCTTCATGTTGAAAAAGTTGTTTTCGATGACGTTTCCCCGCGGGGTCTGGTGCCGCACCGTGCCCCCCTCCCCGCAGTTCCGATACAGATATATCCCTCCGTAACTAACCTGAAGAAATCGGTTCCCGACAATCGTGTTGGTTGCTGAGCCGTCGACAGCCATCACCTCCCGGCCTGACCGCACATCAAAGGTGCAGCCCTCGATCCGGTTTCCACCGCTTTCAGCATCCAGATATACGGTCGTGGAAGCGGACCATCCGGTGAATGTGCAATTCCTAACCGTGACCCCCGTAACCCCCGGCCCCAGATAAAGCGGAATGCGGTGATCCGCCTCGATTTTGAGATCTTCTAACAAAATAGCGCGTGGAGCCGCGGCTTGGGCCCGAGCCGTGTGCCCCTCACGATGCGAAGATTCCCTCACCTTTGGAGCCTCCCCGTTGACCCCCAACCCGTAAATCCGGATCGATCCTCGAACCCGACCATTCCTGATCGTGATCCTTTCTGGCGCATCCCATCCCCTGTCTGTCTCCTTCGAACGAATCACCATTTCAGTTAGCTTTCCCTCATTCAGCCAACCACCTTGCAGATCGATGACCCGCCCGTTGTCTCCGCTGCCTTCCAAGTTATTTTTTTCGAATTTCGGCTTAGGCAAAAGCTTCAGTAGGACCGATGGCATTTGTGGCAACCAATCTTGGGCCTTGGTAAAAAACGTAAAGGTTGTCAGCACCACCAAGACAAGAATGGAACTTTTAATAAACCAACCCATGGAAAAAGATACACCTCTTGCTTAAACAGCGGAAACCTTACGCAAACTTTCCGGAAGGCAAATCAGCTCCGTGTCGGTTCCCCGGGGCACCCACACGACCCGACCATCTTCCAGGATCTTCACCACTCTGCCTGCCGTGCTGCCCCGGAGCGTCTGCACCCGGTCCCCGGGCACGAACGAAGCCGATTCACACAGGGACTCCACCGCCGAGATCATGGACTCCCGGTCCAAAACTCCCGCGATGTAATGCGCCACGGCCGAGGAAAGTTCACGCTTTCGGACAGGGAAAAGATCACTAAAAACAGCCAAACTAAGTTCCCGGCCGATGAAGGAAAAGGTGTTGCCGTTTAGAAACAGGAAAGGGGCGCGGCGGTGAAAATTCCGCAGGTGATCGTAGACCTCAGGTAAGGTCAGCTCTTGGTACCGGATTTCTTCCCAGCTTTGCGCGCACGTCGTTCCAGTTTCTGAGTTAGCTCCATGCTGTGCTCCACCTCTAGTGCACGCTCGTTGGTTGATGCCGGCGACAGACTCCCAACTCCAGTTTTTGAGAAAAGGGGCTCGGCTCTGAAGCGGTGGACGTTTTTCTCCGCCTGCTCCGCGATGTCTGCGGGGGTCATCTGCTCCAGCAGATCCAGCCGAAGTTTCATTCCCTTAATCTAATCCCGTTGAGGAGAGCTTTCAAGCCCGCTTCGCCAGCACCTTTTTCTCGTAACTCTCCGCATCCTTGATCCACTGCGCCTCGCCAGGCACGCCAGCACGCTTACAACACTCTTCCCACACCTCCCCAAACGGCATCACCTTCAATCTTTCCATTAGAGCAAGCCGTTGTGCCCCCTTCCCTTCCTTCTGTAACCGAGCCAACTCATCATGAGGCGTGAGCATGGCCGAAAGAATCGCCTTTCGCGTGGCACGGATACCGATCACATAAGCGGCGATCCGATTGATACTCGCGTCGAAATAATCCAGCGCCACTTTGACCCGATTCCACGCCCCACCCGATCCCACCTCGTGAAATACCGCACGGGTCGCATCATCAAACAGCACCACATGATCCGAATCCCATCGGACAGGTCGGCTGGTGTGGATGAGCAACTGTTCATGAAAGGCGAGCAAAGCAGAAATCTTGTCCGCAATCCCCTCAGTCGGATGAAAATGTCCCATATCCAAACAGAGAAGCTTCTTTCGACTCAAAGCATAGGAACTATAAAACTCCATCGAGCCCACCACATACTCCTCACTGCCGATCCCGAACAGCTTCGGCTCAACCGCATCCAGACACAGCTTTTCGTCAGGAATCTTGGCGGCAAAAATCTCGTCATACGATTTAGCCAGTCGGGCGCGGGGCGACCAACGATCCCCAGGAAGATCCTTCAACCCGTCTGGCACCCAGTGGTTGTTTACACAAACTCCGCCCTGCGCCTTGCCCATCGCCGCTGCAATCTTCCGACTGGCGATGCCGTGCTTCACCCAAAATTTACGGACTCCCTCATCGGCACTGGAAAGCGTGAAGCCATCGGCCGCCTTGGAATGAGCGAAGTAGGTAGGATTAAAATCCAAAGCGATCTTCCGGCTCTTGGCCCAGTCCATCCAGTTTTGGAAATGGGAGAGTTCCATGGCATCCCGATCCACCTTCTTCTTCCCGGGCTCGGCATAGAACGCATGAATATTAACCCGGTGAACCCCAGGCACGAGGGAAAGAACCTTCTCAAAATCCATCCGCATCTCATCCCCGTTACGAGCCTTACCTGGATAGTTTCCAGTGGACTTAATTCCCCCGCTATCGGCCGCCGACCCACCTGATTCCAATCCCGCAACGTCATCCGCCTGCCAGCAGTGAATGGAAATCGGAATTGTTAACGCTGCCTCAACCGCCTTCGCCACATCAATCCCCAAAACCTCATACTCGTTGATCTTCATAAAGAGGTGACCTTGGCCGAATTGCTCCCTACGTCAAATTGTTTTATATCAGACATTACTGCTTTCGGATCATTCGAACTTGCGATCAACCCCCTAAAGGCATACTTACAAATTGATGAAAAAGATCCGCAAAGCATTCGTGATGTCGGTGAACCCCGGCCAGGAAAAAGAGTACGAAAAACGCCATCGCCCGATCTGGCCGGAGTTAGAGGCCGTGCTAAAAAAACACGGGGTCCACAACTACTCCATCTTCCTCCATGCCGAGACCCGCCAACTCTTTGCCTATGCGGAGATTGAGGACGAGGCGCGGTGGCAGGCCATTGCCCAAACCCCCGAATGCCAGAAGTGGTGGCAGCATATGGGCGACATAATGCCCTCCAACCCCGACCACTCGCCCAAGGCCGTGGATTTGCGCGAAGTTTTCCACCTCTCTTAGGTCGGTTTTTAAATTTTAGCTTAATTTGATACTAAGATTTTAATCTGGTTTGATCGACCAGAACCTCCCCGCCTCGGCTTTTGTGACCGCTTGGAAATAGTGTTTTTTCACCATGGCCGGAGAATTCCCCATTTCCTCAGCCACTTGGTATACATTATTGATATCAGCCCCTGAAACCGTTTTCAGAGGGGTTATAGGCACTGTTCCAAGGGTAAAAGTGCTCATTCGGGCTAGAAAAAGTCATTCTAGACCGAGAGTTTGACCGCGGCTTTACCGAGAAAATACCGAGAGCCCGACCGGGAATTGACCGGGAAATTTAAATAAAGGCCTATTAAATGCCCCTTTAATTCGAACAAATAGGTATTTCATGTAAGGGCCTTCGTAAAATAATTGCTCTAGGAGAACGAGATAAATTGATTTGAATTATTTTAAATTAATCCCATTCAATTCAGAAAATAAACTTTTCCAACTATTTAACTCACTACTTTGACTCACCCTGCAGATCACATTTTCAGTCTCCCTCGGAGTGGACAAAAGTGGACAGAAAGGGGATGAAAAATTTCGACACACTGCGAAAGCAACTTTTGTAAGTAGCTTAAACTGCGTATAATCAATATTTTACGACTGGTTTCGACCCCCTCCGCCGGTAGGTTTTGCCGTATCGAAGTCCCTCGATAAAAGGCTACCCCAAACCACCTCCATCAATACCCTGAAACCCAATCTTTCTTTTGGGTCGTACCTCCTCGCGGATCAACTGCTGAATCGCTTCAAAAACCACCCCAAACTGCTCGTCGTATCGCTTCTCCATTTCCGCAATTTTTCGAGAAAGCTCTCGGTTCGAATCCATCATTCTTCTTAACTGCACAAACGTTCGCATAATCGCTAGATTCACATCCGCCGCCTCGTCTGACCTTAAGACACTCGAAAGCATCGCCACACCCTGCTCCGTAAATGCCAATTGCCCATACCGCCTCCCTCCCCACCCCAAACTTGAGGTGCCAATTTGGCACCTCAAGTTCATAACCTCCTCTCTTGTAAGAAGAAACACAAAGTCTTTTGGGAATCTTTTGCTGTTGCGCTTTACTGCTCGCTTCAAGACCTTCACTTCCACCCCATACAAACCAGCTAGATCCGAATCCAACATCACCCGCTCCCCACGAACAAATCGCACCAACCCAGCCAAAACTTCCAATCCCCGCACTCCCTCCCTCTCCAAAGTGCTCATAGGAGATTAAACCAGCGAAATCCGGAAAAGGTTCGCTCCTTTGAAACTTTTTTTCAGCAACGAACTGCTCTGCATATTCTAACTAGAGAAAATAGTTCAGCCTGATTCACCGAAACATTCACCATCAAGCCCTAGGAGGCTTACTTTCCCACACCATATCCGCGCACTAAGTAGAACTCCCCCGCGCGTCCCAAAATCTCCCACCCCTTGCCCTCAAACTCCTCCCGAAATACTTGCCTCAAGGTGATTCCCTCCGCTTTTTGACCTGCCGACAATCCTTGCCTCAAATCACCTGGCTTCTCAAAAAGTCGACCCTCCGCCTCAAACGACGGTTTCACCACAACATCCGCATCCGCTCGACTGATCCAAACTTTTCGATCCGTCACGAAAAG